>WLWI01000030.1_pt1 | contig 293333 bp, 259 predicted proteins | sample 6701501 | NCBI WGS metagenome assembly WLWI01 (sample SAMN12718690, study PRJNA515312) | sponge metagenome | isolation source: marine sponge | host: Mycale hentscheli | place: New Zealand: South Island, Marlborough, Capsize Point | collected 2014-11-01 | reverse complement strand
ACGCTAGCCTGTATCGCCGACCATAAAATCAATCGGATCGACGAACTGCTCCCCTGGCGTTACGCTCAAACCTGAGCGTAACAGTCCAACGTCATCATAGGCAGGGCTGCTTTACCGGACGCTCACGAATCTAGTGTGATTCAGATCCTAAAATCCGCCGCATTCAATGCAGCGAACTTCAGAATCATCACACTAGCGTGGATCAATAAGTTAGAGCGGACTCATACGGTTGTTGGATCGCCAAAGTCGATTCGAATAAACTTTGATCTGATCTAGAATTCCCAAGCGTCGGCTTCATTCCCAGAAGAAGTGCCATCGGGGAGCACTCGTAGAACCACCGAAATAAACTCTTCCGCCGCAATAGGCTTGGCGATGAACGCCGTTATGCCGCAATTGACCGCCCGCTTGATCGCCTCTTCCGAATCGCGCACCGTGACCAAAATAAAGGGGATCGCGCTGCGTCCGGCGCGGATGTTCTTTAGAACCTCGAGACCATCCATTTCTGGCATGATCCAGTCGCAAATCACTAGGTCGAACTGCTGACCTTCTTCGAATTGCTGCCACGCTTGAACGCCATTCTCTGCAGTTGTGACCGACTCAATTCCAATCGTTTCAAGAATATTGACAATCAATTCAAGCATTGCCTGATCGTCTTCTACGACCAGGACACGCGCTTTCTTGAAAAAATTTTCAACTGGCGGGACCAAAATTAATCCAACTATTAGTAGTTTTGCTGTCTTACATTTCCTTAGTTTGTAAAACTTTTGGTTAATTTTATTTTAAAAGTAGCCATCCCAACAATTGCATGGTGGGAAACGACCTCATCCTAATCGTGCGAAACAAACTCTCGTCGCATCGGACATGTCAGCTGGATCGGGCGAGAATAAACAGTGCTGGCGAAGATCACCGCTTCGTTACAGGCACACGCATTTTAGTGGGCGCAATTTCCCCCCACTCCGGAAAATTACGACTTAAACAGCCGTAATCATTTCCAACACGGAATCCAGCGCATGATCGGCAATTGCGCAGATTTCGCCGTCGGTCCGGTCTTGAATGGGGTGCGGAACGTAGACGATAGCCGGATTGAATCCGAGTGCTTTGCCCTGCGACTTCGCCGCTTCTTCGAATGCTGTCGTGGCGATCATGCCACCAGGAACACCGCGGCTATCGAGATCTGCGATGTCATGCAAACTGCACGACGTACAGGATCCTCAATCAGAAAGCGCTTCGACAACGACGTCACATTCTGTCGCTATCGTCTGCGCAATGGCAATTGGCGCGACCTTTGTATTCGTCGGCTTGGCATAACGCCGAACCGTCAAACCACGCGCCGCCATGCCCACTTCCAACTGATCGAGAAAGACATTACCGCGCGCCTTCCCGATATCCAGCAGCCCGACCGTCAACCCGTCGAGTGAAGCCGGCGGCGTAAGACGCTCACGCTGTGCCGGCGACGACTCGGCGGTCGGATCGAGCAAAATCAATCCGTCCTTCATGTTCCGATCTCCTTGGTTACCATTTCACTACCTCGTTCACCGGTAGCCGCCCAACCGCCAATAATCGCGGACATCATTCCAGCAATACCGCCGGCGCGCACGATATTGAGCCCGCCAGCCCTAAATTTGGACAAGGTTTTATCTGCCAAATGTTCGGGCATTCCCTCCGCGACACCACCAGCACCGCGAATCAGTTCACGTCCGGGTATCTGCAACGCTTCATCGAACGCCTCCAGGGTCTGTGCTTTCGACCAACCTGCTTCCCGATAGGTTCTGAAATGCTCCGGCGACAATACGACAAAAGCATCATGCGCGTTGGCTTTCTTAGGGTGGCCCACGGCCCGCAACGACAGCGCAAGCGAACGAGTCAGCGATTCCGGAGTCCGCGAGAGTTGATCGAAGCTTCCCAGTAATCCTTCGCCTCCGTACAAGGTGACCGCGGACGCACCAGGCGATACGCCGCGCTCGACCGCAAGGGGTTCCCAGTGCGGGTCGGACTCGTCTTCAGCAAAGCAATAGGTGTATTTGCCTGGGTTGCCCAGCGTCGCGCGGTCAATGCCGCCCGGAACGCCACCGCCGACATTGCGGATGACGAGCTGCAGCGCCCGGCCTATCGTCCCGTTCGCACGATTGCCTTGGCCAAGCGCGTTACCACCGGAATTCATCCCTATGGATTTTGCGATGGGCCCGTTCACGATCACCATCGGCCCCACGAAATGCGTCGTGCAGAGCATGCCGTGCATGCAGAATTCCGGGATTAGCGCTGCCTCGACCGCAGCCAGAACAACCGGCAAATATTCCGGCTTGCAGCCCGCCATAACCGCGTTGATTGCAACCTTTTCCACCGTGCATTCAACCAAGTTCGGGGGCACATGCCCGATAACTTCATCTGGCGCCCGGGTCGTGCCGGCCAGCATCCGCACAACACGCACTTCCGTCGGCGGTACGACGGGCAGCCCATCGCTCCAGCCACGCTCGAAACAAGCCTCAATTTCATCTTCCAGTGACGCCACCGCAATTCGACGGGACACGATTTTCGTATCGCCGAAGCGTACTGCCAAGGTTTCCGCCATGCCGGGTTCGACGCTCATCGAGCCGCAGCCCGGCCGGTAATCCGGCAAGCCCTCGCCCAATGACGTCAGGCCTGTGAAGTCGCGCCACTCATCCTGATGCCAGCCGACAAGACGCGCAATCTCACGGCCGTTTTCCATGCGGATCAGGGTGGGCACGGTCTCTATGTCGAGGCGGTAGGACTGCTCCAAATCGTTATCATCGACGACACTATCGATGCTTTCTGGAAAAGATGGGTCGTCCTGGCTGAACACGGCAAGAGGTGTATCGCCGCCGGCAAGCTCACTGTAAACCGGTTCGAGCAACGCACAAGTTGGACAGTCCCGTTTTACAACGACGATTAAACCGTCTGAAATATCGCTCATCTGCCCCAGGAACTTTGTTCACAATTGAAGACAAGCGTAACGGATAGTTGCGCTCGTGTACAAGCCGAACCGGGTAAGGAAATTCTATTTCCGAACAGGAGCCGTAACGTCGGTGGACGCGGGGTTTGGCAATATCGCCTACGGCTGCTGCTCGAGCGCGGCCAGCACGGAGTCGATCTGAGGTTTGACGACATCCAATTCCAACTGACCCGAGTCAATACCATCCAGCAAAACGCATTCACATTGCTTCGCGGTCTCACTGACTTTTGGAAACCCGAACGTTGCTCCGGAACCGGCGAGACCGTGCACCACGCGATATAACGCATCCAACGCATCGCGGTCGCACTCACCGCCTGAAACCTTGCCCCAAAGCGAACGTATCTCCTCGGTCCGCTCGGGAAATTGCTTGGCGTACTTTTCCCCGAGAACCTTTAAACGCTCGGCGAGGGCATCCGAAGTCTTTTGATCGATACTAATTGTCCTGCTCCCACAACTCCGTAACTTGCCGAGACAAGTCGATAGGATCAAAGGGCTTGGAAATAACGCCCAACGCGCCGAGCTCAAGCAGTTGTGCAACCTCATGAGCTTGACTCTTCGCTGTCATGAAGATGATCGGCGTTTTCTGCGACTCCGGCAGCGCGCGTACAGCGCGGAATGTTGCCAGCCCATCCATACCCGGCATCATCACATCAAGCAGAATGAGGTCCGGCGAAAAATTAGGCGTTTTTTCCACAGCCTCCTCTCCCGACCCACACATCTCAACTGTAAACCCACCGACCGTTTCAAGCGCCATCTTGGCAACCGTTTGGATATCCGCTTCGTCCTCGGCGCAGAGAATCTTGCCCAACGTCTTCGTCATTATTACACCTTTTGCGTATTTTGTGTAAAAAATATCCAATAAATTGTATAACTATTGCTATGAGCACCCTATTAGCCGCGCACGACTATACCTGAACCCGGGCGGCGCGGTCTTTGCACTCACGGTGTTCTACACCACCATCTTCTGATAGCATTCAACCTTATGCACCAGTCAGCGCTCGCAAATGCGCAAACAAGAGAGCGTGAAACGTTCCGTCGAGTCGCCGCTGAGAAAAACAAAAAACCTGTAACGTGCCCTCTTCTACCGCCCCTGCGTATTTCTGACGTCATATCGTTAAAATTGCATGATCATCCTGAGGTTTATAGAATAATGAATAAGTCCTGAGTTTGATCGGTGCTAAAGACACTCATGCCAATGAACGAGCTAGACGGTATCTCCCGGCCAAAAGTACTTCTTGTCGAAGATGATGCCATTCTTGCTCAGGCATATCTTGAATATTTGGGCAAGGAGCCCTGCGACGCGGCGCATCGAGCGACAGTTTCCTCCGCCATCGAAGCAATTGCAGTTTTGCATCCTGAGGTTGTTTTGCTCGACCTCCTGTTGCCGGACTCCTCGGGGCTCGACGTCCTGCAATACATTCACGACCAGACATTGCCGATCTCGGTCATCGTCATGACCTCCGAAGGATCGATCGATAATGCGGTCGAAGCGATGCGGGCCGGCGCCTTCGACTTCCTCGTCAAGCCGGTTAGCGCAGCACGGTTCGCCGCCACATTCAAAAACGCGTTGGAGCGCCAATCGCTGCGCCGCAAAGTCGATGCCTACGAAGGCGCGTTTACCCAAACCGGCTGTTGCGGATTTATCGGTGCTTCGCTGGTCATGCAGAGCGTGTACCGCGTGATCGCCAGCGTATCGGTAAGCAACGCAACCGTCTTCATCACCGGAGAAAGCGGTACCGGCAAGGAAATCTGCGCTGCGGCCGTCCATTCCCAAAGTCCGCGCCGCGACGGCCCGCTAGTGGTCGTCAATTGCGCCGCGATCCCGAAGGAGCTGATGGAAAGCGAAATATTCGGGCACGTCAGAGGTGCGTTTACCGGCGCGACCTCAAACCGTAAAGGCGCCGCCGCGCAGGCTGATGGCGGTACGTTGTTTTTCGACGAAATTGCCGAAATGGATCTGGGCTTACAGGCCAAATTGCTGCGCTTCGTTCAAACCGGCGTTTATCAAAGAGTTGGAGACGACAGAGCAGAAAAAGCCAATGTCCGGCTTGTTTGCGCAACCAACCGCGATCCCTTGAAAGAGGTGGAAAGCGGCCGGTTTCGGGAAGATCTGTATTATCGACTTCACGTTGTTCCCATCGAACTGCCGCCGTTGCGAACGCGCGACAACGACGTTATCGCGATCGCCAGTCATATGCTGACTAAATTCGCGCAGGAAGAAAGCAAGCGATTCACATCGTTCTCGACCGAAGTCGAGGCATTATTCAGAGCCTATGCCTGGCCTGGCAATGTTCGTCAGCTGCAAAATACGATCCGCAACATCGTCGTCCTGTACGATAGCGCTGTCGTAACGCGGGAAATGTTACCCGCGACATTGCGCGACCTGCCAGTTGATGGCACGGTCGCCATTTCTGACAATGCCCCAATGCGGCCAATTGCGCCGCTTTGGCTGACCGAAAAAAGAGCGATTGAAGAAGCGATCCGGCATTGCAACGGCAATATTCCAAAAGCCGCCGACCTGCTCGCCATCAGCAATTCTACGATCTATCGTAAGCGGCGCGATTGGGCGGCACGCGAGGAAGAATTCTGGACGTCCGTACCGCCGGCCTATGGGGACGGTTCGGCAGGGGGAATGAGCAACAAATGACCGAACCACAACTGCAGAAAATTACCGGCCATTGCGTTTGGGCTGGCGCCGACATTAAAAGCGACCCGCGCTGGCGCTTCAATTTGACGGCCGAGGATATTTCTGAAATCAGCCATGCCGATGCCGTTCTACAGAAACGCGGCACACCGTGGACCGAAATGACAAAGGACGATTTCCCGCTCGACGGGCTGGCCGAAAAACTCGCCGGCATTCAGTCAGAGTTGGAGGACGGGTGCGGCATGGCCCGGCTTTCGAAAATGCCGGTCGAACGGTATGCCGGACGGCTGCGTCATATTTGGTACGGCATCGGCCTGCATCTCGGAACCCCGCTGCATCAGGATTATAACGGGCTGATGATGCGGGATATCGAAGATAAGCACGAAGACACGGACGCCCTTTTCGATCACAGGCTGACAACGCGCGACGGAAAGCCGTTTACGTCGTCAAAAGCGCGGACGCTGTCGAGTGGACAGCTGCGCTTTCACACAGACCGTTGCGATGTCGTTGGATTGCTCTGCGTTCGTCCGTCGAGAGCCGGTGGCGTCAGCCAGCTGGCGAGCTCCGTTCGCGTCCACAACGCGATGATCGAACGGCGCCCGGATCTGGCTGGCTTGCTATACCGCCCCTATCACCGGTCGCGGCAGGGCGAGGAATATGGCGGCGAGAATATGACTTATCCGCTGCCGGTGTTCGGTCAGCGGGACGGCCAGTTCACCAGCCACTATTCACGCACCTATGTCGAGGCCGCGCAGGAAATCGACCCAAGCACAAAACTCGGCGACAAACAGATCGAAGCGCTGGACATGCTGGCCGCCCTCGCCGGCAAATTCTGCATGGAGTTCACTTTTCAAGCCGGCGATATGCAATTCCTCAACAACCACGTGATCTATCACGCCCGCACCGCCTATGAAGATGACGCGGACGCTCAGCGCCGGCTGCTGCACCGGCTTTGGCTTTCCATGCCCAACAGCCGCGCCTTGCCGGAGGATCATGCGGTCCTGTGGCGCAACGTCGAAGCCGGAGCGATACGCGGCGGCATCGGCCTGGCATCGGCTCAACCATAAGGACATAGAACCATGCACTGGACCGAACGGCGCGAGCGATTTCGCGCACTCCTCGATGGCGATCAATGCATTCATCCCGGCTCCGTATACGATGCAGTCTCCGCCCGCATCGCCGAAGACCTCGGGTTCGAAGTTGGCATGTTCGCGGGCTCCATCGGTTCGCTTTCCGTGCTCGGGGCGCCTGATCTGATCGTGCTGACGCTGACGGAGTTTGCACAGCAGGCCTATCGCATCTGCCGCGCCGGCAATTTGGCGCTGCTGGTCGACGCTGACCATGGCTACGGCAATGCGCTGAATGTCAAACGAACGGTCGAAGAGCTCGAATCGGCCGGGGTCGCGGCGATGACAATCGAAGATACAATTCTGCCAACGCCCTACGGCCAGACCGGCGGGCCGGAACTCATTTCTTTGGACGAAGGCGTCGGCAAGATGCGCGCCGCGCTGGAGGGACGGCAGGACCCAAGCCTCGTCGTCGCCGGGCGCACCAGCGCCGCCGCGATCACGGGCCTCGACGACGCCATCGCTCGCGCCAAGGCCTATGAGGCCGTGGGCGTCGATGCGATGTTCTTCACCGGCATTAACACACCGACGGAGCTCGAGGAAATTTCCAACGCCATCAACATTCCGATCTTCCTCGGCAGCCTGGGACCGGAGTTGCGCGACAAGGCAATGCTCGGCAAGCTCGGCGTCCGCATCGGCCTGCAAGGCCACATGCCGATCATGGCCGGTATTCAGGCGGTGCACGACACCTTGAAGGCATTGCGTGAAGGTGTGGCGCCCAAGGATCTCACCGGCGTGGCGTCGGGCGAGCTGATGAAACGGGTCACGCGCGGTGCGGAGTATGACCGCATGACCAAGGGTTTTCTGAACAGCGAATAGGTCCGCTGGCGCTTTTTTTAACTACCGGTTTTCTACCGGGTGATTTTGGGCGGCGCGCTTAATTAAATCGCTTGAATTAATTCGTGTGATTTAATATAGTCACACCATGAGCGAGACGGAAACACGGGACAAGCTGGTGGCCGCGGCGGAGCGGTTGTTCGCGGAGCGCGGCGCGGACAACGTCTCGCTGCGTGAAATCAACCGCGCGGCGGGACAGAAGAACGTCGCCGCCCTGCACTATCATTTCGGCTCCCGGCGCGCGCTGCTGGTGGCGATCTTCGAGCGGCGTATGGCGGGCATTAATCAGCGCCGCCTCGAGCTGCTGAAAGCGGTCACCACATCCGGGCGGGACAGCGACGTCCGCGCGATTGTCGAAGCGATGATCCTGCCGCTGGCGGAGCAATTGTCCGACCCGGCGCGCGGCAGCCACTATGTGCGTTTCCTGGCACAGGCCGTGTCGGACCCGAATGTGGATGTCGGCGATCTGATCCGCGGCCGCTTCGATCATGGCGTCGCGGCAACGCGGCGTTTGTTGCGTGCCATTCTGACCGACCTGCCGCCGCCGGTCACGGAACAGCGCCTCGACCTGGCCAGCAAGCAAATGGTCTATGCCCTCGCCGACCGGGAGCGGCACATGGCAAAGGACGACCGCGCATCCGCCGACCTTTGGCTTTTTATCGACAACCTCATCGACTCGGTAGCCGCCATGCTGACCGCGCCTGTTTCGCGCGAGACGCAGCAGCGGCTATCCGAGCAGCAAAAACTGTCCGCTTAGGGAGTAAGCAAACATGACCTACCAACACATCACGGTGAAACCCCTCGCCGGCGCCATCGGCGCGGAGATCTTCGATGTCGACCTGTCGCAACCGCTAGCGCCGACCGTCCTGGACGAAATTCACCGTGCCCATCTCGAGTATCTGGTCATCGTCTTTCGCGACCAGGACCTGACGCCGGACAGCCAAAAGGCGTTCGCGCGGAATTTCGGCTCGGCGCATATCAACGACTTCTTCCCGACCGTCGAGGGGCATCCGGATGTACAGCTTGTCGCCAAGAACCCGGAAGACACGCGCAATGTCGGCGACGTTTGGCACACCGACGTCTCCTACGTCCGCAAGCCGCCGCTCGGTTCCATGCTCTATGCGCTGGAAGTGCCGGAGGCCGGCGGCGACACCATGTTCGCCAGCACGTACGCGGCCTACGAGACCCTCTCGGACGGCATGAAGGAGCTGCTGGAAGGCCTCAATGCAGTGCACAGCGCGACGCAGAGCTTCGGCGTCAACGCAACCGGACCGGAAATGAAAGCCAAGAATAAATCCATGGCCTTCAAATACACCCAAGATGCGGAGCAGGACGCGGTCCACCCCGTGGTGCGCATCCATCCGGAAAGCGGCCGCAAATCGCTGTACGTAAACCGCTCCTTCACCAAGCATTTCGAAGGCATGACGGTCGAGGAAAGCAAGCCCCTGCTGCACTATCTGTACGACCACATGGCGCGGCCGGAATTCACCTGCCGGGTGCGCTGGTCGAAAGGCACGCTAACCTTCTGGGACAATCGCTGCGCGCATCACAATGCACTGAACGATTATCAGGGCCAGCGACGCATCATGCACCGCGTCACGGTGCTGGACGATCTTCGGGAAAGCCACGCCGACGCCGCGGATTAAACCGGATCGGGGTTTGTGGGGTCGGCAGCCGGGCGTTCACGTCCGAATCGCCGTGGCAGAAAACGCGCGACCTGCGCGAGAGCGAGCATCGTGGCGCCGCTCGCGACGAACACGGCGGGCAAGGGAAAGAGGAGCAGCAATACCGAGTTGAACGCGGGCATCGCGAGCCGCGCGGATTCGCGGTACGTCGAGTATACGCTTGTCATCTCGGCCCGCTCATAGGGATGGACGGCGCGGAGGAAGGGTACATTCCCCGGCCCGTCCGCGATACTGGCCGCGAACGCGGATGCGACCAGCAATGCCGCACCGAGCAATGGCCAGCCCATCGTTGCGCCAGCGAGCGCTGTTGTTACCGCGGTCGCCGCGTAGCCCAGGACCAGCACCCAGCGGATACCCTTGCGCCGGCCGACCCAGCCCCAGAACATGACCGTGAATAAGCCGGCCGAGCCCACCGAGGAGATGACCCCGCCGGCCTCTTCGCCAAGACCCGTCGCAACCGCGTAGATAGGGGCGTAGATGTAGAACATGTTCCACCAAGCGGCGCGTCCGACAGAAAGCAGCCAGGCAAGCGCGAGGCGGGGCTGCGCAAAAAAGCGCGGTATGAAGCGCGCGGGATTCGTGCGCGCCCTGACAACATCGAGATTGACGGGCGCGGCCAGCCCACCAATGACCTGCAGATAGAGGAGGAGCAAAAGCGAGACCCCGCCGCTCAGCAAGAAGGGCAGCCATGGCGCCACGTGGCTCGCAAGAAAGACACCGAGCACCGGACCTGCCATCCATCCGATTCCGGCAAGCAACATCCGGTTGGGCTCGAACCGCGTCAGGGCGAATTTCGAGATATTTTCGAGAACATAGAGGTTGAGACAGATCGTGATCGCGGCGCCGCCATACATTTGCAGCACGAGGCCGAGCGCGAGCGCCCAGAGCTGTTCAAGGCTGAAACATAGAACGGCAAGCACAAGACATCCGGTGCCAATCGCGAGCGCGCCCTGTCGATTGAGTGCCTGGACCAGCCATGGAACGGAAAGGGTGGCACAGAGCCCGACGGCACTCGCGGCGAAATAGAGAAGGCTGACGTGCTGCACGTCCGCAAGCAGAGCGTACGCCTGCAGTGGCACGACGGTAATGAGTATCGCCCGCGCCACAGTGTCGAGCGTAAACATCGCCAAGATAGCGGCGTAGCCTGGTCGGGCCAACGATTCCAAAAACCTTGGCACACTCTTTTCCTCTACGCGTACGGCAATCGAGAAATCGTCAACCGAAAGCAGATCGAGTGTACCCGACGGGCGTCTGAAATAGACGAGATAATCGGCTTAACGGTTGAATGTCGCTTGTCGCAGGAAAAGCGGACATGGATCAGGCGGGGCCAAACCGGCGCGAATAGCCGCAAGCGGATACTTCCCAAAATGAAGGGTCAGGTTGTGTAATTAGGTCAGTCAACCCCCTACCTTTACCCTACGGAACTTTCGGCCTGGGCCAATCGGGGTAGCGTTGCGTTATATTCTTTGCCGACTTGACCGCTGCCGCCTTGTCGTCGCGCGCATATCGCGTAACAGCGCCTCGTACGGACCGAGGATTGCGAGAGTGCGGGGGGCATCGCCGCCGTAAGTGTCCGCTAGCAGACTCAAGGCGTCCGCATAGTGCGCTGCCGCGTCCTCCATTTTACCCAGTGACGCCGACACTGTTGCCAGAATTTCCAGCGCTGCCACGGTTGCCGTTAGGTATGGTGGCCCAGCCTGGCGCAACTTTTTCACCGATTGTGTCAATAGGCGGATAGCCTCTTCCCCCTGGCCTTGTGCATGACGCACGATGCCGGTGCTTGTCTGAATGGCATAGGTTGCCGGATGATCTGGACCATAAATCTCTTTCGCAACCGCCAAGGCCCGCGTGGCTGCGCGATCCGCGTCTGCCGTCTGCGTCAGCGTCAGATAATTGAGCGCCTGATAGTGCAGGACAACCGACAACGGCCAAGCATCCCATCCCTTCAGCTTTTCGAACACAGATACCGACCGATCGAGATAGGCCGCCGCGCTGTCGGAATCGCCGCTCAATATATGCATTCGACCTAAATTCTGCAGCGATGCCGCAACGATGGGATGGTACGGACCGTATAGTTTCTCTCGCAAACGAAGCGCTTCCTCATAAGCATTCGCCGCCTCGGAAAATAATGCGCGCGAGGTATACAACCAGCCAAGGTCCGTCAGGATATCCGCCACGCGCGGATGGTTGGCGCCATTGACGGTTTTCATATCCGTCACAGCGCGTTGAAACAGGATCTCGGCCTCCGCAAACCGGCCCAGCTCTAGATACTGTTTGCCGAGAACTTCGCGGGAAATGCCAATCGCGACGTGCTCCGGACTCAAGGACGTTTCCCGAATTCTCAGAGCCCGTTGATACAGCGCGCCGGCTTCCTCGAAACGCGCCTGTCCCTGCAGGAACACGGCTAAATTGGAGACGCTTGTGGCAACGAACACGTGATTCGCGCCGAAGATCTTTTCCGAAAGCGCCAGGGCGCGCCGGTAGCGTCGTTCTGCGTGGTCCGGTTGTCTCAAAAATTCATGGAAGGTGGCCAGATTGACCAATGGGCTCACCATCTGCACGCTGTCGGCGCCATAGCGTTTTTCAACGGCGGCAATGTTTTCCATGAAAATGATCGCGGCCTTCGCATACTTGCGGGTCCGGATGTAGAATCCGGCCAGGGCCACGCGATTTTCCAGGGTTAAATAGTGTGCCGCCCCATAGACCGCGGACCGGATTGACATCGATCGATTGTATGCCGCCACCGCCAAGTCCTGGCGCCCCGTCGCCCTGTAGATATCGGCCAACCGGCTTAAGGAATACGACACGTCTATATGATCCGGCCCCAACCCCTTTTCCCGAATTGCCAAGGCGCGTTTGTTCAAGGTTTCCGCTTTACCGATACGGCCGAAATTGAGGTTGGACCAGGCCAGGCGGCTGTATGATTCGGCAATGCGCGGATGTTCCCGGCCCAGCGCCTTTTCGTAAATCGCCAAGGCTTGTTCGTCCAATTCCATCGCCTCGCGGTACCGGCCCTGGGCATCGCGGACATCCGCGATTCTTTTTAATTCAAAGGCGACATTTGGGTGGCCGTCGCCGACGATGCTTTTCTGAATGCTCAGAGCTTCGGTGAATGCCTTTTCCGCCGCCGCATACCGGCCCGTATCGATATACATGGCGCCCAGACTTTCAAGATAGATGGCATATTTCGGATGAATTTTACCATGCGCCTTTTCACGAATCTGCAAGGCGCGATTGTAATCCGCTTCCGCGGCGGCATATTGGTAACGGTCCAAGTGAACCCGCGCCCGTTTTTCGATCGCAGACGCAACGTTTTCATGATCGGGGCCGTACACCTGCGTAAAAATTCGTAACGCCTTTTCGGCGTGCGGTGCCGCTTCGTCAGGCCGGTCCAAGACCAGGAAAATATGGGCCAGGTTATTGTGGGCGATTCCCGTGTTCTTGTGGTCCGGGCCGTGAACGGCCTCGCTCATCGCCAAGGCCCGCAGGCCATATTCTTCGGCCTCTGCAAACATGCCGCGTTTTTGCGCGACCAAACCCAAATACGAGTAAAGATTAAAATTCTCCGGATGATCTTCTCCGAAATGCTTTGTTCGAATGGCGAGTGCGCGGCTTAAGGCGGTTTTGGCTTCCCGATTGCGTTCATGACTGCGCAGGAACAGCCCAAAACTGACATGTGTGTCCACCAAATCGATGTGGTCCGGGCCCAGCGCTTTTTCCTGCACAGCCAAAATATGGAGATAGAGTTTCTCCGCTTCCTGCGGCTGTTTCAGCTCGTTTAGGAAGTTTGCGGCTATCGTGCGGGACGCTGCCGTTTTATGATGTTCCGCACCGAAAAGTTTTTCGAAGATTGCGGTCGCGCGCCGGTTGAGTTTCAGTCCTTCCGCGTATCGCCGCCGCCAACCCACTACAATTGCTAGATTATTCGTGTAGTTTGCATAATCCTTCTCTGGCACGGTCTCGTCGGCGACAGCCACCGCTTTGCGGTGGGCGATCTCCGCTAAATCCAGACGGCCCCGCGACCTTTGAAATTCGCCGAGCCTGCTATAGGCAGCCGCGAGTTCGTGAGCGTTCGGCTCTACGGCATTCTTAAAAAGGTCGATCACCCGCCTATAATGTTTCTCGGCCTCGTCATAGCGGCCTCTCGTCTCTTGGATTGCCGCCAATAGATTGACCGAATTAACGTAATAATCCTTGGTTTTGTCCCGCAATTGCCCGTACATCGCCACAGCGCGGGCGGCAAAACCCGCGGCCTCGGCAAGTTGATTCTGGGCGCGGCGAAGTTCCGCGAAACCTTCCAGCAAATTGGCTTTAGTTTCGCGCGAAACCTTGTGAGTCGCGTCGGTAATTTCCTGCGCCCGGTTCAGCTGCGCTTCCGCTTGCGAAAACTTTCTTTGCTGCCAACTGGATTCTGCCGCCTCCCGCAGAACGTTAACAACGTCCCGGTCGGATTTGCCGTAGACCTTTTCCTTAATGCTCAGCGCGCGGATGAAGGCCTCGTCGGCTTCAGCGTAGCGGCGCAGATTCACATACGTAACCGCGAGATTGTATAGTTCAGTGCCGGTCGCGTTATGGGTCGGCCCATTCGACCGTTCCGCAATTTTCAAGGCGAGTTCGCCGTACGTTACGGCTTCTTCATTGTCGCCGAAATACCGCGCGAGCACGGCCAATGCACTGGCGGAATAGCCAATCTCCAGATGCATCGGGTCCAACCGCTCTTCCCTGATTTTCAAGGCGCGCAAATGAACGCGCTTAGCCTCACGAAATCGATCCAACTGACTGTATGTCGAACCCAACTCGTGCAGCGCTCGCGCTATGACGATAGGGTCCGCCGCAGGATCGGCTTCCAAAATAGACAACGCGCGGTTCAAATACGGCTCGGCCCGTTCCGGCTGTTTCAGCCGCTGAAAAGCATCGCCCAAGCGGTAGACAGCGTCGGCGGTTTCAACATGACGCGGCCCCAACCGCGCCTCTCGAATTTTTACCGCCTGTTGCAAGACCGATACCGCTTCGTCCTCTCGTTCAAGGCGGACAAAAACATCGCCTAGACTGATGAGGATGTGCGAGACATTGACGTCTTCGGGCCCGAGCTGCTGCCGGAAAATCGCCAGAGCGCGTTTGTAAAGCGGTTCCGCCTCTGTGACGCGATTCGCCGCCACATACACATTCGCCAAAGCGCCAAGCGCCTGGGCGGTCAACGGGTGGCCGGGATCCGCTTGAGTTTCGCGTATCTTTATCGCGCGCTGATATTGACGTTCGGCATCGTCGTAACGGCCCTGCGCAAAATATAACTGGCCCAGATTGTAGGCCGCCAGTGCGGTATGTAGGTGGCCACGGCCATGCAGATTTTCAGCGATAGCTATAAGCCGCTGCAGGAGCGGTTCCGCTTCGGCATGCCTTTGCGCCCATTGATAGGATGCAGCCAAGCCTTCTAAGGAATCTGCCACCAGTTGGTGGTCAGGACCGAAACGTTTGGTCCGGATGGCGAGTGCTTTTTTGAAGGGTCTTTCCGCCTCGCCGTATTTCTTCTGTTGTACGTATAGCTGCGCCAGATTGTGATAACTTAATGCGACATGCAGGTGTTCGGGGCCGAGCGTTTTTTCCCGGACCGCCAAGGCGCGCTTGTGTAGATTTTCTGCCTCTTCCAGCCGATTCAGGTTGGCATAGGCTTCCGCTAAGTTGTTAATCGCCGTCGCGACACGTTGGTCATCCGGCCCGTAGCGTTGCTCGCGAAGAGCCAACAGCGTTTCAGTCGCTTTGGCCGTTTCGACAAACTTGCCTTGCTGCCAATACACCCCGGCCAAGCTGTACAGTAAATTATCGTAATTCTGGTTGGCCGTACCAAATTCCTGAGCCGCCAGATCGACGGCCTTTTTTATGAATGGCTCGGCCTGTGCGAATTGACCCTGTTTGCTTAGCGCCTGGTAGTTACGGTACGCGTCAAGCAATTCCGGGGATTGTGCGCGGGCTTCTGATAACCCGCCTATAAGACAAAGGCAGAACGAAAATACAAAAATACGATACGACAAAACACTAACTTTAATCGCCAACGCTCGGCGCGCACTTTCGCATTAAGTGTATCGGCACGTCCATACATTTATAGAACGCAAGCCTTTCCAAAGAGGCCGAACCACATTTGTTCCGCCGCCACCTGAAGCTCGAATTCCACGGCAGCAGGATCACTTCAAAGGCCGGGCTCCCGGCCAGCCGGGAACGGGACGAGGGTCTCGGCCGGATCGATCCAATCTCGCCGTCTCGCATTATCCCCTTCGGGTGGATTATGATGCCCCCAACAAAGGGAGAGCATGAGCGATGAAACTCGGACTGGCGATTGGGTATTCCGGTGCGGCGATGGACCTACCGGTGGAACGCGTGCAGCTGGCGGAGCGGCTCGGCTACGATTCCGTCTGGACGGCGGAAGCGTATGGGTCGGACGCGGTCACGCCGCTCGCCTATCTCGGCGCCGTGACGGAGCGCATCAAACTCGGCACCGCAATCATGCAGGTATCCGCACGCACGCCGGCGAACGCCGCAATGTGCGCCGGCACCATTGATGCAATGACGGGCGGCGGCCGGTTCCTCGCCGGGCTCGGCGTGTCGGGACCGCAGATCGTCGAAGGCTGGTACGGCGAGCCCTGGGGCCGCCCCTATTACTGGCTCAAGGATTATGTCGAGATCATGCGCAAGATCTTCCGGCGCGAAGGTCCGGTCAGCCATGACGGCAAGCAGATCCAATTACCCTATGACGGCGAGGGCGGCCTCGGCGTCGGCAAACCGCTGACTTCGATCCTGCACATGAACCCGGACATTCCGATCTATATCGGCTCCGGCAACGAGGCGACGGTCCGCCTCACCGCGGAAGTCGCGGACGGCTGGCTGCCACTCGGCTACACGCCGGGCACGTTCCACGAATATAAGGGCTGGCTCGAGCAGGGGTTCGAACGCGCCGGCAACGGCAAAAGCTTCGACAATTTCGAAATCCAGGCCTCCGTCCATGTCGAGATCGACGAGGATGTCAGCGCCGCCCTCAATCGCCTGAAGCCGCACGAGGCGCTGTATATCGGCGGCATGGGGCACAAGAACAAAAACTTCCACAAGGAAATGATGATCCGCCGCGGCTACGCGGACGCCGCCGACCGCATCCAGGAACTCTTCCTCGAAGGCCGCAAGAAAGAGGCCGCCGACGCGGTGCCGGACGAATGGGTGGACGCCAAATCCCTGGTCGGTCCGCCGGCCCGGATCAAGCAACGCTACAAGGCCTGGGACGACTGCGAAGCGACCAGCGTCACGGTACGAACCAAGCAGGACGAAGCGGTGAAAGTCATGGCGGAAGCCGCCCGCCTCAATCCCGCGCGGGGCTAGTGTGATGATTCTGAAGTTCGCCGCATTGAATGCGGCGGATTTTAGGATCTGAATCACATTAGATTCAAATAGTTGGTGTGCTGATTCACGCGAAATTCAATCCTTTGAATTTCACGATCAGGACACTAGATATTCCTCGCCTGGCGGGCGCGCAATTCGCGTGCGCCAACGTCTCAAAATTGCGCCCCTACCCCTTGTAGAGGCCCAAATCCATACTATTTTAATAGCATGAACGACGGGCAACCGTCGCACTAGGCGCCCCGCGCACCCCCCTCCCCAATCCCCCTGCGCGGGGCGTCGTAGGGGGCCTTCGAAAATTAGAACGAGACAGCTGCAGGCCGGGTTACCGGTTTGGTTCGAGTCCTCCAGGGCGCGCCAGTTATTTCCCATAGGATACCTTGTACGGCTGGGCTGCTGGACGCCGTGCTTTTCTGCTGCGCGACCAGGGTCGCAGGTCGGTCAGTTTGAAGCGTTAAGGGGCAGCGCTATGCTTTGGCATTACCTTCCATATTAAGTGACGCCCCAAACCTCATATGCGGCAGGGCTGATTCAACAGACGGAAACCTTGATTCGGCCGAATCCAGGGACGTTTTAGCCTTATCCCGATGCGCGTGTTAGGTTGCCGCTTCCGCGTAAATTTGATCAGTGAAGGAATTGCTTTTATGAACAGTGAGTTGGTGGAAACGGCGGAGGAGGTTTCCCGTATTGCGTTTGGGTTCATGGCGTCGAAAGCGCTGTTTGCCGGATTGCATATCGACGTTTTTACCCAATTGGCGGACGGGCCGAAAAGTTCGAAGGAAATCGCCAAAGAAGCCGAAATTCCGATGAACCGGGTCACCACCCTGATGACCGCATTGACCAGCATTGGTTTGGTTGACCGTGAAGAAGAGGGAGAAATTTACTCCAACTCGTCGGGGGCGGAGGCCTTTCTCGCGAAGGGCGCCAAATACGAGTTCGGCGACTATCTCCGCTATCAAATCGACCAGCAAATGTATCCGTTCCTCGGGCAATTGAACGAAGTGCTCGACGGCTCGCTCGATCCCGATGCCGTCGATTCCTATCAGCACTGGATGTCCGACCCAAAGCAGGCATCGGTCTATAGCGAAGCCCAGCACGCCGGTTCTCTTGGACCGGGCCGGACCCTCGCCCGGTTGGTTGATCTCAGCGCGGCGGAAACCTTGCTTGATGTCGGCGGCGGCACCGGCGCGATGAGCATACGGCTTCTGGAGGCGTATCCGAAGCTCGCCTCAACCATCATCGATTTCCCCAATGTGGCGGAAATCGGCTGGCAATTTATAGCCAAAGCCAGCATGGTCGATCGGATCCGCTACATTCCATCGAATGCGCTTATTGCCGAGTGGCCGAAGGCGCAAGGCGCAATCCTGATGTCCTATCTGTTCAGTGGCATCCCCGGTTCGGAAGTGCCGCGCCTTGTGGAATACGCCTTCGATTGCCTGGCGCCGGGGGGCAGTTTCATGGTGCACGACTTCATGGTCGAGGACGACCGCACGGGCCCGCCCATGGCCGCGCTTTGGCAATTGCAGCATATGGCGTTCACGCCCGATGCCCGTTCGGTGACGCCCGGCTGGTTGCGCACCCGGCTGCGCGACGTCGGCTTCGTCGATATTCAAGAAGACGAGATGGTCCCGGGGATGACACGGCTCATCCACGCCCGGAAGCCGGATTGATCCCATGGCAAAGTCGGACTTTAAATTCGCGTGGCCCTTTCGCGTGCGCTATTCGGAAGTAGACGGACAGAAAATCGTCTTCAATGCCCATTACCTGACCTATTACGATACGGCGATTACCGAATATTTCCGCGCCCTGCCGTATGATTATATGGGGCAGGTCGAGCGCACGGGTGAGGACTTTCACACCGTGCGCACCTTGGTCGAGTACCAGCAGGCCATTGCATTCGACGAAGATATCGAGGTGCTTGTCCGCACCTCCCGCCTCGGGCGCTCATCCATGACCTTCCTGTTGGAAGTTCATCCGCAAGGGCAGGAAGATCTGCGGGCGACGGGCGAAGTCGTCTGGGTCAATACCGACCAGGCGACGCATAAATCGGCAGCCGTCCCGCAGGACCTCGTCGACAAATTGGTGGCGCTGGAGGCCGACAAGCTCGAACGTTAAAGACTGTCTTTCCCCTGCAGAGCGCGAGTAAAGGGAATCCTCATAGTGCGTACAGAACCTAGAGCAGATCAAGATTGATTGGAATCGCGTGAATCCGCTCTCACTTATTAAGGTCGAGCGGATTTACAGAATCGACCGAACCCAAGGAATGGGTTCGGTCAATCCTGATATGCCCTAGTGTGTTGATTCGGATCCTAAAATCCGCCGCATTCAATGCGGCGAATCTCAGAACCATTACACTGGTGACCGGCAGCTAAATCGCTCGTTTCTGCCTACTTCCCGTAAGTGCGTGTGGTCGGATACTTCTTCCGGGCGTCCGCTGCGGTCTTCAGCAGAAGGTCGAGAAGTTCCTGCGCTTCCGGAACCGTCTTGGAGGCCTCGGCCACCCACTCGTCCCAGATCGGCTTACCCGCGACCCTGCGGAACTCTGCCATCTGGTCCTCGGGGATCGTGATGGCCTTCATCTTCGTCGGCCACACCTTCAGGTTCTCGATGTCCTTCTTCTGGTAGGCAGCGGACTGGAATTCAACCGCTTGCCGCTTGAGACCGTTTAGCAGATCCTGATACTGCTTTGGCAGCTTTTCCCACGAGCCCTTGTTGGCCACGATCGGGCAGTTGACCGTGCCGAGCGACATGTTGGTCGTGTACCAATCCGCAACTTCGTCCAGCTTGTAGGCGCTGAATGCATAGGTGAACGGGAAGCCGATGGCGTCGACCGTACCGCGCTGCAGCGCCGTATAGGTCTCGGACGCCGTCACCGTGGTCGGAACCGCACCGATCTTCTTGGCCGAACGGCCCATCCCGCCAAGCGCGCGCAGGCGCTTGCCCTTGAAGTCCGCGACCGTCGCCGGCGGCGTGCCCTTACCCATGTACTCGTACTGCGGCAGGACATTGATCGCGAAGATGATCGCGTTCCACTTCGCAAAGTCCTTCTTCACCGCCGGGTGGCCGAAGATCGCGCTCGAGACCTCATATTGCACGTCGAAGTTCGTGATCGGCAGGAACGGCATGTCGAGAACGTTTGCCGCGGGCAGCTTGCCAGGGTGATAGGATTGGCAGACCAGCGCCGCGTCGATAGCGCCGACCGCGACACTGTCGAGGTTCTCTTTACTCTTCGACAGCTGCTCGCCGTAATAGAGCTGGAAGTTGAACTTGCCGCCGGTGCGCTCTTTCACCGTCTTGGAGATGAATTCGAGACTCTCCGTAAAGGCCCGGCGCTTGCCCCAAAGCGAGACGCGCCAAGTGACTTCCGGGCCATCCACCATTTGGGCTTTTGCGCTGCTGATCGGCGTGGAGACGCCCATCAGCAAGGCAACGGCGGAAGCCGCTACTGTTAATGTCAAAAACTGTGTCGTTTTACGCATGATGTGTGTTCCTCCCTGGACCTGTCGAGCAGGTCATGATTGTTTGCAAAACAATGGCACGGTTCGACTGCCGGCCTTTTTTTTGATCGCCGGTTCATAATTCCTCCGCACCGGCTTGACGGAACATAAACGATATCGCTTCTCCACGAAGGCTTCAATCCGATTTACGTTACACCCTTATAACGTAAGGTATTAACTGTTGGGTGTTTTTTTACGCCCGGGAATCAGAAGGTAACAAGGCGCCGACGCATTTGCCAGAGGGGCCGCGCGCCACTCTGCGAATATCTCGAACAAGCGATTCGAACGTTATCCTGTGAGGCGCACCAGCTTTTTCCATAAGATACCATTCGTCACAGGCGCGCCGCTGCCGATTTCGTACATTAGGTTTTTCGTGGGGAGAGGGTGGTTCCAATGGTCGCTTATCTAGCGCTGTTGCCTTGCGCGGTAGCGGCCATTGCCGTGATAGTCCTGCGGCGAAGCGTACTGACAGCAGCGCTTTTGGCGCTTCTTACCGCCTTGGCCCTATGGGTCCTTGGCATATTCGCCCCAGCGCAGCCTGAGCATTTGAGCCATGCCATCACCGACTCCGCTGTTCTCGCATTGCTGGTCGGGTTCGTTATTTTCCCCGGGCTTTTATTCGTCGAGGCGACCAATCGAAGCGGCGGACTAAAGGCCCTTGTCCACGCCATCGAGTCCCTCAGCCTGGCGCCGCCCAGAGCGGTCATTCTGATCACGGTCGGGATCGGTGTGATGATGGAGTCGTTGACCGGTTTCGGCGTCTCGATGTTCGTCACGGTCCCTCTCCTCCTGCAGGTCGTGAGCCGCACCAGAGCCATCTTCCTCACATTGATAGGCATGAGCCTGATGTCCTGGGGCGCCTTATCCGTCACCGCCTTACTCGGCGCCGAACTGGCCGGATTGCCGACGCCTGTCCTTGCGGACGCAATCCTGACCACCAGCGGACCGGTCGCGGCGGTCCTTCCTTTGTTCTGCCTGCCGTTCGTCCAGGGATCGCGCCTGAAGGATGTTGTCTATGCGGTGCTCGTCGGCGCCGTGCTGGTGGTTAGCATCGCCGCGGCGTCGCGCTGGATCGGCGTGGAGGTGGCCGGCGTCATCGGCGGGCTCGCGGTAATCGTCGTTTCGATTGGGTTCGCATCGTCCCGGCGTTCCCTGGGCAAGGCCCTCGCAGCGCCCGCGATCCTGCCCTACGGTCTGTTGATCGCCGGTGTGGTGTTACAAAAACTTATCGTGCCGCATTTGAATGCGGCCGGTTTCGCGCCAGCGATCGAAACAGAGCGGGTTTCCTTTCAGGTGCTCTCCTCCCCCGGCATTGCCTTATTCCTGGTTACGCTCCTCTGCATCACCGTGCGATCCGCACAAGCGCGGGACGAAGAGGGACCATCGCTCCTACGCCATGTGGCGGCACGGTCATGGCCCGCGCTCGCCAGCATCTTCTCATTCTTGATGGCGGCGCGGGTGCTGGTCGAAATCGGGAGCATTCAGGCGCTGGCCGGGCTGCTGTCCCAGCTGGGCCTGTACCCGGCAGCCGCTCTGGTAGCCGTCCTCGGTGGCGTTGGATCCTACGTCACCGGCAGCGGCGTCGCGTCCAGTGCCCTCTTCATGCCGAGCGCCGCCGCGACGGGCGGAAACTTCGATGCCATCGCCTTGTTTGCCAGTCTGCACCATAGTGCCTCGTCGCATGTCGCCGTTGCCTCCTTGCCGATCATCGCCATTCTCCTCACGGCGTTACCAAACCGGGAAGCCGCCGACGAAAGAACCGCCATGCGGATGGCCCTCGGCCTCGCGGTTGTTTGGCTTTTGTTTGTGATCGCCAGCGGCACCGCGCAAATCGCGATGATGACGTAAGCAAAAAATTGAAGAGGCACGATGCTGAATCATGCGCCAGCATGCACCGGGCGACCTTAACCGTGTCAGCTTCCGCGCCAGCCGGGGCCCAGAAGACAGAGCGCCTGTCCCACCCCCATGATTGTCAGGCCAACCGCGACGGCGATAAAGAGCGCGGTAATGTCCCAGGCAAGAGAAACGGCCAGCGCGCCGATGGCCGCGACCGTCAGAAACCGGATGGCCGAAACACTAACCGGTAAAATCATACGGCCGGTTCCCTGACTGGCGAAATTCAGCGTCTGCCCCGCACCAAACATGCCATAGAACGGTGCTGCGATAACGAGGTAGTGGACACCAAAAGCAAAGGCATCGGGGTTTGCGGTAAACAGGTCGAGCCAGAGACTGGGCATCATGGCAGCGCAAATCCCCAACAGGCCGGTCAACGCCAAGGCTACGCCGGCGCCGGTCCAGGCAATGCGTCGGGCACGGGAAAACTGCCCGGCACCCACATTGATGCCAACCGCGGCCGTCAGGGCGGCGCCGACCCCGAACGCAATCGGCACCAACATCAGCTCCAATCGTGCGCCCAGGCCGAAACCGGCCAGCGCTTCGGTACCGTACCGGCCGACAAACCCGGTTGCGACCACCACGGTCATGGCCATGCAGGTGCTGTTGATCATGCCGAGGCCGCCGACTTTCATGATGTCGCGGATGGGCGCCCATTCCAGGGCGTGCGGGCGCAATCGCAAACGTCCTTTGCCGCCAAATAAATGCATGGCGAGATAGGCCGCTGCTAAACCATGGCAAATGACCATCGCGGTGGCGGCGCCCACGACCCCCAGGCTTGGCAGGCCGAACCAGCCCAGCGTCAGGGTGCCGGACAAAACAATCTGAGCGATGCCAGCCGTGGCGATCGCACGGGCCGGCGTCGCGGTGTCGCCGGTGCCCCGAAGGATTGCGGATAACACATAAACAAACCATAGAGCCACCGCCCCGCCAAAGGCGACCCGGGCGTAGGTAACCGCGCCACCAAGGGCATCCCCTTCGCCCCCTAAAAGTTCGAATATGGGCCGCGCGAACAACCCCAGAACGATCATGTAAGCCCCGGACATCATGATCGCGATCAGCACCGCCTGCCAGGCCGTGCTTTTGGCTCGTTCGATGGCCCCGGCGCCAAGGGCGCGACCTACAGCCGACGTTATGCCACCGCCGATGGCCCCACCGGCCATCATTTGCATCAAGGTCTGAAAGGGAAATACCAAAGCCAAGCTTGCCAAAGCCGCGGTGCCCAGTTGCCCCACATACCAGGCATCCGCCAACGTCACCGCGGTCAACATTGCAACGGCAAAGACATTCGGTGTCGCCAGACGCCAAAGCACCGTTGCGACGGGCGAGTCTAGTACGAGTTGCGTGCCGGTGGCATGGCCGTTGGACAAGCGGTTACTTTCCGTGAAGAGAGCCGTGACGCCGGGTGCGGCATCCAGAGAAACAGAGGCAGGTGGCGTAGGATACCTTTGGTTACGATACGCCGGTCAATCCGCTCACCCCTCGACGAATTCGTCGAAATAGCCGCGATAGGTCTGAAGCTTAGGCTTGTCCTGGTCTTCGGGGTTCACGTAGGTGATCGAGCTTTTGCCTTCCAGCGCACGCGGCAAGATCGAGACGCGGATGAACCGGGTTTCACGTTCGGCGTCCGCCTGGGCGAAGACCGGCACGGGGCCGGCTTCGAACCAAGGCTGCTCCACCGCGAATTGGTTGGAGTGACCGTCGCTGTCGATCCGGATAGCGCCCTTTTCAAGACAGCGTATGCCCGGCCCCTTGTGCGTGTGGGTGTAGGCGCAACCGCCCGGCGGAAAGGCAACGCTGTCGCAGCGCATCATCAATCCACCATCCGAGGGCAACATCGTCAATTCCGACTCGAGCAGCAAGGTCGACGCGATGCCGGACGGCAGTACGGGAGGCGCGTCGCGTGGCGCGAATTCGCAACGCCACAGCGTCGCGGCGGCACCTACGGCGATTTCTGTCTCGCGATCTCGGAAGCAGGCGTCATCGGCTGCCAGTTGCGCGCTGTCGACTCTGGCATCGCCTGTCCTGACGTAAATCGTGCGAGCGCCGGCGGGCAACGTCACCGGACCGGCACCCGCCGGAAAGACATCCCGATAGAAGCGAAGCGCATAGCCCGTCACAGAACGGCTTTCGCCAGCGTCTGCAATGCGGCGCGGGTCGGACGGCGGACCACCATCGTATCGACATGCCCCTTGGCCGCCGCATCCTTCCAAATACTCATGCGTTCCAGGACGCGCTCCTTCGGACCAACGAGCGCCACCGCATCCACGAGCTCGTTGGGAACCGCCGCTTCCGCTTCCGCGCGTCGTCCGGCCAGGAAATGATCCTGGATTTCAACGGCAGCCCCTTCGTAGCCGAGCTTCTTGGCGTAGTCATTGTAGAAGTTCTTGTCGCGCGCACCCATGCCGCCGATATACAGCGCCATTTCCCGTTTGACCGGCGCGCGGCAGGCTTCGATATCGTCGCCGATTTCGACACCGACGAAGGGAGAGACGCTGTAATCGGCCAGGCTCTTGCCGTTGCCAGCCTTGGCGAACCCTTCGTTCAGCGGGCCGCCCAAAATATCGAACTGGGTCGGGTCCATATAAATTGGAAAACCGCCATCCGCGACCTCCCCACTGACCCGCAAACCAGCCGGCGTAATTCCCGCCGTGTAGATTTTCAGCATCGGATCGCCGTGCATGATGCTCTTCAGCGGCTTGCCAAGCCCCGTCGATCCCTCGCCATTGAAGGGAATCTGATAATGGCGGCCGTCATGCGTCAACGGCGCTTCGCGGGCCAAAATTTTCCGGATGATCTCGATATATTCGCGCGTGCGAGCGATCGGGCGGCCGAACGGCTGACCGTGCCAGCCTTCGATAACCTGCGGCCCGGACGGCCCGATGCCAAGGATGAACCGGCCGCCGGATAAATCGTGCAGAGTCATCGCCGTCATGGCCGCCATCGACGGCGTCCGCGCCGACATCTGGATGATCGCGGTGCCGACCTTGAGTTTGGTCGTCTGCGCCAGGATCCAGGTCGCGGGCGTTATGGCGTCGTTGCCCCACGCCTCGGAGGTCCAGGCCGAGTCGAACCCAAGATCCTCCGCCTCGCGCACCAGTTCCATATCGATCCCGTAATGGCCGCTGAACTTACCGGGAAGTAGGCCGAGTTTCATGAGTCGCTTCTCCTGTGATTTCTTTTTCGTTGGGTGTCGATCCTATGCAAGATCACGGTTATCGCCATGTCAACGGTCGCCGCGCGGCAAAGGCCCCCCGCAATGCGGACAATAAGCATCTTCATCCTTACGCGCGACCTCAGAGCGTACGATGTCCGAGGCCATATCCTCACTAAGGCCCAGTTCGGTGCGCGCTTCTTCCAGTTCGGCGACCATTTCACCCGTGACCGGGCCTTCCGACATGGCTTCGTCCACACGCTCCCGATAAAGCTTCTGGCTGCGGCGAACCTGTTCGGCAAACCCCGCCGCCAGAATACCGGCCGGGAAGGCGATCATGCCGATGCCGATCAGCGAGATCAGACCACCAAAGGCCTTGCTCCACGGCGTCACCGGCACGACATCGCCGTAACCGACGGTCGTCAGGGTCGTTACCGTCCACCACATCGCCTCGGGAAGGCTTCCGAACGCATCCGGTTGCGCTTTGTTTTCGAAGAGATAGATGCCACCGGACGCCAGGACCATGACGATGGAAAGGATGAAGAGTGCCGCGCCGATGGTGGGCGCCTCGTCGCGCATCACCCGGTACAACAAGTTCAAGCCGGACCAATACCGGGTGAGCTTGAAAAGCCGCAACAGTCGAAACAGCCGCAGCCACCGCAAATCGACGTTAAACAGCAGGCCCAGGAATACCGGCGCGATGGCGAACAGATCGATCAGCGCCAACGGCGATACGATGTAACGCAGCCGCGCCTTGAGCGGAGTCTGGTCCTGCCGCTCCGGATCGTCGACGCAGACCCAAACCCGGACCAGGTATTCGATCGAGAAGACAGCGATAGAGAAAATTTCGAACCGATCGAAACTCGGGCCATACGCGGCATAAATGCTTTCAACGGTCTCCAATATCGCAGCAATAACATTGGCCGATATCAGGAGAATCAGCAGCGCATCGACGACGCGGCCGGTAACACCCGGCGGATGAATGCCCTCGAGGATACGATAGCAACGAGATCTGAAGGTCTGCGGCATGTCCATCATCAGATTCCTACCCTCGTTCAACTTAAAACAAAAAGGGCCGCAGCGGATGCTGCAGCCCTTTCGATTTTTAAGATATGACAGAGATCAGTGCACGTCGGCCCAGATTCTCCGCTTCACGGCGATCAACAGACCGGTAAAGACCAACAGGAACAGCATCACCTTCAGCCCCATCGATTTGCGGGCCTCCATATTCGGCTCGGACGCCCAGGCGAGGAACGTCGTAATATCTTTCGCCTGCTGTTCAACCGTCGCCTTTGTGCCGTCGGCAAATTCCACACCATCTTCTGAAAGCGGTGGCGGCATAGCGATCTGATGGCCCGGGAAATACTTGTTGTAACTCATCCCGTCCATCACTTCCGTGCCGGCCGGCGGTTCCCCGTAGCCGGTCAGGACAGCGTAGAGATAGTTCGGACCGCCAACGCGCGCCTCGACCATCAGCGAGAGGTCGGGCGGCAGCGCGCCATTGTTACCCGCGCGTGCAGCGTTGTCGTTCGGGAACGGCTTGATGAAGCGATCCGACGCCACCGCGGGGCGCATATACATTTCGCCCTCGTCGTTCGGGCCGTCTTCCACTTCGTTCTCGGCGGCAAACGCCTTGATCTGCTCGGCGGTATAGCCGAGATCGGCCAGGTTCCGATAGTAGATCAGCCTTATGCTGTGGCAACCCGCACAACTTTCCTGGTAGATCTGCAGGCCACGTTGCATCGCCGCCCGGTCATAGGTGCCGAACAGCCCCTGGAACGACCAATCCCGCTTTGGGATTTCCACGCCGCCTGCAGCAAGAGCCGGACCGGCAACCCCCAAGGAAACGATAACAGCCAAGGTTTTGATCGCTTTCAACATCACGGCTTCTCCATCTTGGCAGCCGCGGCCCCGGCGGAAGCACCTCCGCCGCCGCCAGTTACCGGCTCGGCAATACTGGAGGGAAGCGGTAACGGTGTTTCGATCTTTCCAAGGATCGGCATCACAAGCAGGAAGTGCGCGAAATAATAGACCGTCGCAACCTGGCCGATGATCAAGGCCGTGCCTTCCGCCGGCTGCGAACCGACCCAGCCGAGCGCGATGCAATCCACAAAGAATATCCAGAAGATATATTTGTAGATCGGGCGGTATTTCGCACTACGGACCCGCGCCGTGTCCAGCCAGGGTAGAATGAACAGGATCAGTATCGATCCGAACATCAAGAGCACGCCCATCAGCTTCGCCGGGATGAAAAGGATATCGATCGTGACCGAGCGCAGAATTGCGTAGAACGGCAGGAAGTACCATTCCGGCACGATATGCGACGGCGTTTGCAGCGGGTTCGCCTCGATATAGTTGTCCGGCTCACCGAAGAAGTTCGGCGCATAGAACACGAAGAAGGCGAAGAACAGCAGGAAGACGCCGACGCCGACCGAGTCTTTCGCCGTGAAGTACGGGTGAAACGGTACGGAGTCCTGCGGACCTTTCATCTCGATACCGTCGGGGTTGTTCGATTTCGACACGTGCAGTGCCACGACGTGCAGCCCAACGACGGCGAACAGAACGAACGGCATCAGATAGTGCAGCGAGTAGAACCGGTTCAGCGTCGCGTTATCGACCGAGAACCCACCCCATAGCAGGGTCACGATCCAGTCGCCGACAAGCGGTATCGCCGAGAACAGGTTGGTAATGACGGTGGCGCCCCAATAGCTCATCTGACCCCAGGGCAGCACATAACCCATGAAGGCGGTCGCCATCATCAGCAGCAGAATGACGACACCCAGCATCCAGAGCAGTTCGCGCGGCGCCTTGTAGGATCCGTAATACAGCCCTCGGAACATATGGATATAAACGACGATAAAGAACATCGACCCGCCATTCATATGGATGTATTGCAGCAGCCAGCCGTAGTTCACATCGCGCCTGATGCGCTCGACGCTATCGAACGCGTAATCGACATGCGGCGTGTATTGCATCGCCAGCATGACGCCGGTGACGACCATTACCACCAAAACGATCGACGCCAAGGCACCGAAATTCCAGAAGTAGTTCAGGTTCCGCGGCATCGGGAACTGCTGATATTCGTGATCCATATAGGTGAAGATCGGCAGCCGATCGTCAACCCACCGAATAACCGGATTCTTCCACTGCGACCCAGTACTCATCGATGCCCCCTACCCAATAAGAATTGTTTTATCATCGACAAATTTATACGGCGGCAGCGGCAAATTCTTCGGCGCTGGGCCCTTTCTGATACGGCCCGCCGTATCGTAGTGCGAACCGTGGCAAGGGCAGAACCAGCCGCCGAACTCACCCTTCGGATCGGTCGACTTCTGGCCTAGCGGAATGCAGCCAAGATGAGTGCAAAGTCCGATCATGACCAGCCAATCGGGCTTCTGTGCGCGATCGCCATCTTTTTCGGGATCGCGTAATTCGGCGCTGTCGTCCTTCAAAGCCTGTTCGATTTCCGCTTTGGTCCGACGCCGTACGAAGACCGGCTTGCCTTGCCAGACGATGGTAATCGACTGGCCTTCCTGAATAGGGTCAAGGTCGACATCGACCGTCGACAATGCGAGTACTTCCGCCGAGGGGTTCATCGAGTCGATCAACGGCCACGCAAAGCTCGCCGCACCGACAACGCCCATGGCGCCAGCAGCCAGAATCAGAAAATCACGCCGTCCGGCGTCTTCGTCGCCCGACTCGGGCGACGCTGCAGTATCTGCCATTCTTGTACCCCCTCAGTCACGCAGGGCCCCGCCAAGACGAAGCAACCGGCGCATCATAACCTAGCCGACTCTCCACGCAAAAACGTTACGCCGAGAAAGGTTTGCATCCTGTTAACTTTCTTAAACCAGCAAACCCGGCAGCCACAGGCGGCAAATTGACACAAGCGTGACCCGCCGGCCCGGTATCGTATAATGCGATTCGTCCGGCTTGCAAAGCCGGGAACAGGAATTTCGATCCCCACAAAGGCATTTCATGCGTTTAGCGCTCTATCAACCGGATATACCGCAAAATACCGGCGCGATATTGCGACTTGCCGCGTGCCTGGCTGTGCCCGTCGATATTATCGAACCGTGCGGCTTTTTATGGTCGGAGGCCCGGATGCGGCGTGCCGGGATGGATTACATCGATCAGGTCAAAGTCGAGCGTCACGCGTCTTGGGAGAAGTTCCGTACCGCACAGCACGACCGGATGATTTTACTGACGACGCAGGCCGCGATCGCATTCACGGCATTCGAGTTCTTGGCCGGCGACACCCTGTTGCTGGGCCGCGAGAGCGCCGGTGTACCGGAAGAAGTACACGAAACGGCGGCGGGCCGCGTCGTGATCCCCATGGCAGAAGGCGCCCGGTCGTTGAATGTTGCGCTCGCCGCGGCGATGGTGTTGGGTGAAGCACTGCGCCAGACCGGCGGGTTTCCAAAGTTTTAACCAAAAACCGATAGCAACGATGAGCATGGAAACGAAGGAAAAAGCCCGGACCTGGTTTGCGGAACTGCGGAACAGGATTTGCGCCGAGTTCGAGGCAATCGAAGATGCGTGCGACACCAGCGACGCCACGCCGGGCCGCTTCGAGCGTACGCAATGGAAGCGCCCGACCGAGGATGGCGAAGACGGCGGCGGCGGCGAAATGTCGGTGATGCACGGCCGCGTCTTCGAAAAAGTTGGCGTCAATATTTCGACGGTATCGGGCGTCTTCTCCGAACAGTTTCGCAAGGAAATTCAGGGCGCCGGCGACGACGGTCAGTTTTGGGCCTCCGGCGTTTCGCTTGTCGCGCATATGTGTTCGCCGCACGTCCCGGCCGTGCACATGAACACGCGCTTCATCGTGACATCGAAAAACTGGTTCGGCGGCGGTGCGGACCTGACACCGATGACGCCGGTCGACGAGGACACGGAAACCTTCCACGCCGGCCTGCGGGCGGCCTGCAACAAACACGATGACACCTATTACCCGCGCTTCAAGGAATGGTGCGACGAGTATTTCTACCTGAAACACCGCAAGGAACCTCGCGGCGTCGGCGGCATCTTTTTCGATTCGCTCGACAGCGGCGACTGGGAAGAGGATTTCAGTTTCGTGCGCGACGTTGGAACGAGCTTCCTGGAAACCTATGCCGAGATCGTGCGGCGGCGCATGAACGAGCCCTGGACGGATGCGGAGCGCGAGCACCAGTTGGTCCGCCGCGGCCGTTATGTCGAGTTCAACCTGTTGTATGACCGCGGCACACGGTTCGGCATCATGACGGGCGGCAATCCGGAAGCGATTCTGATGTCCCTACCGCCCGAGGCGAAATGGCCATGACCGTCAGGAGATTGTTGAAATGAAGTTTCGCACACTGCGCCGCTCTGTAATCGGTGTTTGCCTGATCCTGTTCACCTTCGGCACTGCGCACGCGCAGGATCTTACCCCCGTGGCATTCTATGGCACGTTCCAGGGCAGCGGTTTCGCCGAAGACAAGGATAGTATCTATTTCGGTACGACCGTGCGCGATCTCGACGTCATCATCGCGCCCACCGGAAGCGGCTTCAGCGTCACTTGGACGACGATCATCCGCGGCGGCGGCGATCCAGCCAAACCGAACGTGCGCCGCAAGACGCAAACCGCAACATTTTCGCCGACCGAAAGTGCCGGGGTCTTCCGCGGCGCGCCTTCGGGCGACCCGCTGGCCGGCAACGCCTATACGTGGGCTCGGATTGAAGACAACACGATGACCGTCTTCATCCTCAGCATCGATAAGACCGGGCAATACAATATGCAGAGCTACGCCAGAACGTTGAGCGGTTATGGCATGGATCTCGTCTTCTCGCGCATCCGCGACGGCGAGCCCGTCCGAACCGCCCGGGCCAAGCTGATCAAGGCGGCCAATTGAACCAAAACGCGGTTTGACATAGGTCATGGCCGGGAAACCGTAATCCTCGTCTAAGTCCCTTCCAACAGTCGCACTGCATGAGCGAGAGGAAGGTAGAACGATGACAATCCAGGTCATATTCGCGCCGGTAACCGGGCGCAAATCGGACAGTTCCGTCCTTGCCGCGGCCCGTGGGGCCGCCAAGCGCTTCAACGCGCATATCGATGTCGTTTCCCTGCGCGCCGATCCGCGCGACGCCATACCTTATCTCGGCGAAGGCATCTCGGGGGCGCTGGTCGAGGAATTCATCGCCCAGGCCGAGACCGAAAACACCGAGCAGGCCCACAAGGCCCGGGCCGCATTCAACGAGTGGCGCGATGCCGCCGGCTTCGTCCTCGCGGATAGCATGAGCGATGCGGTTGCGATCCAGGGATCGACGGCCGAGATCCCGACTTGCTCCTGGCGCGAAGTGACCGGCGCCTCGGATCAGACCGCCGCGTCCTACGGCCGGCTCGCGGATCTGATCGTCGCACCGCGCGGCGAGTTGGCAAACGCGGTCGAAAACGAAGTCGCCTTCGAAACAGCGTTGCTATACAGCGGGCGGCCATTGCTGCTCGCACCCCCAACGCCCCAGGAAGAATTCGGCAACCGCATCGCCATTGCCTGGGACGGCAGCGCCGAAGCGTCGCGCGCCGTCGGCGCGGCCTTGCCGTTCTTGTGCACAGCGGAAGAGGTAACGGCAATCACGGTGGCGGAAGACAATAAGGTCGAGTCGCCTGTAGAGGATTTGGCACGCTATCTTTCCTGGCATGGTGTTACGGCGAACACCCGGAACGTCGGTCTCGAATCGCGCACGGTCGGCGAAGCTATCCTCGGCGCGGCAAGACATGAGTCAGCCGACCTACTGGTGATGGGCGCTTACAGCCACAACCGGTTCCGCCAACTCGTTTTCGGCGGCGCGACCCGCTATATCCTGGACGAAGGCGCAATGCCGGTTCTCATGACTCACTAAGTTTCGTCGTTTTCCGCCAACGCGATAACGCGCTGAGCGTTCGCCGACCAGGTATAGGGTTTGCTTTCGATCAGCGCGGCGGCAGCGGCGCCCAGGCGGTTGCGCAAGGCGTCGTCACGGCACAGTCGGACGATCGCCGCGGTGAAGGCGTCGGTATCGTCGGGGTCGAACAGGATCGCATCTTCGCCATCGCTCAGAACCTCCCGGATATTGCCTTGGTCGGGCGCGACGATTGCCCGGCCAAGTGCCATATATTCAAACAGCTTCAAGGGCGATGCGTAGGCGACGACACTGGGCTGCAAAGCGACATCGAAGGTCGACACGTAGTGGCTGACCCTGTCGCGCGCGACGAGACCCAGCGTCGTGACGCGGTCGGCGACACCCTTCTCCGCCGCATAGGCTTCCAGCTCCGCGCGCGCCGGCCCATCGCCAACGACCAAAAAGTGCAAATCGGCGCGCTCCGGCATTGCCAGCATCGCATCGACGACCCGCGTCAGCCCGTGCCAGGACCGCATGAAGCCGGTAAAGCCCAGAACAATCTTATCGGACAGACCGAGTTCGCGCCGCGCCTCTTCGCCGCTGGCGTCAGACGAAAACATTGCCGTGTTGATACCGTTCGGAACGACCTGAATTTTCGGCTCCGGCACCCCAGCATGGCGCACGTAATCGGCCAGCTTGTCCGTCACCGGCAGAACGTGATCGGCTGCGCGCCAGACGCTGCTCTCGGCCCATCGGGCAAAGCGGTGCAGCACAAGACCGTCATGGGAAATCCGTTCATCCGTCAGCGGCGCGTTCACTTCCAGGATGTAGGGGATGCCGTAGCGTGAATTCAGCCACTTCCCGGCCATCAGAAACAGGCTGTACCGCTCATACAAAAAGTCAGGCTTATGCTGCACGTAGGCCGCGCGCAATCGCCGGTAGGCGACAACCGAATAGCCGAACTCCAGAATTTCGTACAGCGCGCGGGGAATGTATTTCTTGATCAGATCGAACCGCCCCCCGCCCGATCCGAATTCCGCATCCTGTTGCGCCGGAGGGGACACCACGATGACCTCGTGACCCTGCTGACGGAACGCGTTGATCAGTTCCGTAATATGAACGTCCTGACCATCCTTCGAAACGGTCCGGTGGTGATATAGGATTTTCATGGGCTGGCCGCGTGGGGGGAAGTCACGGGAGCGAACCTGCCTCAAAAGCCATCGCAAATCCAGCCCGCGGTTATACCGGTTATGTGATGCCCGGATAGAGGCCCGACATATTTTCAGCGGACCCCTTGGGAAAAATTTGCTACAGTTTATATGCAAAAAGCGATTGAGGAACACGCAAGGCTTGCGGGAACGGATAGGTGTAAGAGCATGGCGGACCTACAAGAAGTCAAAAAAATGCTGGAGGCGCGGGTTCAAACCTTGAGCGCGAAGGTCGATGAAATCGAAGACGACCTGCGCGAGCCGGCCGACCCGGATTTCGCCGAACAGGCGACAGAGGCGGAAGCTGACGAAGTCCTGGAAGGGTTGGAGAGTTCAGCCTTGCTGGAAATTGCGCAAATCAATGCGGCGCTGGCGCGTATAGAGGAAGGCACCTACGGTGAGTGCGCGACCTGCGGCGAACCCGTCGGAGACAAACGGCTGGAGGCTATCCCGCACGCCGCGCAATGCATTAACTGCGCATCCAAATAATCCGTCACCGCTGATCCCAGACAAGCACCGACAATGTCCTTGAGTATTTCCCGGATCGGGAGCTTTCACATCCCGGGCCGCACGGTCACCGTCGCCGGCATCGAGCCCCGCGACGCCATTCTGACGCCGGGCGGTCCGATGCGGACGATCGATCAAAACGGTGAGCACGAAATCGAGCAGATGTACGTCCAGTACGTCCAGCTTGCACAACCGCGTGCGCGGTATCCGCTGCTGATGTGGCATGGCGGCGGCATGACCGGCGTCACCTGGGAAGACACGCCGGACGGACGGCCCGGATGGCAGATGGCGTTCCTGCGAGCCGGGCACGACGTCTATGTCTCCGACGCGGTTGAACGCGGCCGCGCCTCTTGGTCGTGTTTGCCGGATATCTATGGCGGCCCGCCCTTCGGCCGTACCAAGCAGGAGTGCTGGGAAGGGTTTCGGGTCGGCCCGGACCGATCCTGGGATGCCAATGCGGATCGCCGGCACGCGTTCGAGGGCCAGCGGTTCCCGGTCGATGCCTTCGATTCCTTCGTACACCAGACCGTGCCGCGCTGGACGGTAAACGACGCACCGACGCAAACCGCCTACGACCAACTGATTGCCCGGGTGGGTCCGGCCGTCGTCATGGCGCACAGTCAGGCCGGCAATTTCGCCTTTACCGCCGCGCTGCATGCACCGAACAAGGTGCGCGCGGTCATCGGTGTCGAACCGTCGGGAACGCCGACACCGGACGAGGTCGACGTTACCCGGGTCCGGGATATCCCGCATCTCGTGCTATGGGGCGATTATGTCGACGCCTCGCCGCGCTGGACGGGGTACAAGGCGCGGATCGACGCCTATGGCGACGCGCTACGCGCCGCCGGCGGCAGCCTGGACGTCATCGACCTGCCGTCGAGAGGCATCCATGGCAATTCCCACTTCCCGATGATGGACGACAATTCGGACGAGATTGCCGCGCTGATCCAGAATTGGATCGAAGAAAAAGGCCTGATGACGTGACCGCGCAAAAAGACGCCGCCTACATCAACCCGCGCACTGGCGCCCTTTGGCCGACGAGCGAACCGCTGTGGAACGCACCGGACGATGGCAAATACATCAATCTCACACCGGGCGCGGGTCTGACCCCGGACGATATCGACCGCAACGAACGGTCTTTCTGGCGATACGGCGTGGCAGTGCGGCTGCCGCAACCGCCGGAGATTACGCTCGGGGCAGGTTGGACGCCCTTGTTACCCGCGGCATGGAACGGCACAGCGGTGCACATGAAAGCGGAGTATCTGATGACGTCCGGCTCCTTCAAGGACCGGGGCACCGCCGTCATGCTGAACTATCTGAAACAGGTCGGCATCACGTCGATCTTCGAAGACTCATCGGGCAATGCCGGCGCCTCGGTCGCAACCTATTCGGCAGCACTGGGACTCGACTGCCGCATCATGGTGCCGGCCGCGGCGCCGGCGGCGAAGAAAATCCAGATGGCGGCAATGGGCGCCGAGGTGATTTCGATAGAGGGCAGCCGGGACGACGTGGCCGAAGCCGCCCTGGCCGAAGCGGCAACTTGTTTTTACGCCAGCCACAACTATCAGCCCCATTTCCTTGAAGGCACCAAGACGCTCGCCTTCGAATTATGGGAACAATGCGGCTTCCAAGCGCCAGACTGCGTTGTCGCGCCGCTCGGGTACGGCAGCAACATCATGGGCTGCCATATCGGCTTTGCCGAATTGCTGGCCGCCGGACAGATCGAGACCATGCCGCGCATCTACGCCGTTCAGGCGGCAAACTGCGCGCCCTACCACGCGGCCTTCGAATCGGGCGGCAACGATCCCGTATCGATCACACCGCAGCCGACCATCGCCGACGGCATTGCCTCGGCGGTGCCACTTCGGCTGCACGAAGTCCTGTCCGCGGTTCGCGAAACGGATGGCGCTATCGTGGCGGTGCCGGAGGACGAAATCGTCGCCGCGCTCCGGCAATTCGCAGGGCTGGGATTCTTCGTCGAGCCAACCTCGGGCACGGCTGGGGCCGGATTGACCCGTCTGTTGGATAGCGGTGCGATAAAGCCAAATGAGAACGTCGCGGTCGTGCTGACCGGCAGCGGATTGAAGGCGGTAGAAAAGATCGGGACCGCATTGGGGTTGAACGACGCTTGAGTCGCTCGCGGGCCTCCGTCAAATTCTAACGAACCATGTCCCACCTCCGTATCATCGCGATTGTCTGCACCGCCCAAGTCCTGGCGCAGATCGGCGCCTTCGCCATACCCGCCCTGCTGCCAACCTTCATCGCCGACTGGAACCTGACCGGCACCGAAGCCGGTTGGATCATCGGCGCGTTCTACGCCAGCTACACCCTGACCGTCCCAGTCCTGGTGTCACTGACCGACCGCATGGATCCGAAACGGATCTATCTCGGTGCCGTCACGCTCACCGCCGTCGCCGCGCTGGGTTACGCAACGCTGGCGGATGGATTCTGGTCCGCTTGTGCGTTTCGCCTGCTCGCGGGTGTCGGTTGGGCCGGCACGTACATGCCGGGGCTCAAGGCGCTGAGCGATTTCGTCGAAGGACCGCAGCAGTCGCGCGGCGTTGCCTTGCATGCCGCCAGCGTCGGGGTCAGCGGTGCGGCCTCGTTCATCGTTGCCAGCACGATTGCCAGCTGGTTCGGCTGGCGCTGGGGCATCGCGTTCGGCGGTCTCTGCGCCGTGGCGGCCTTCATCCTGATGGCGACGATGCTGCCGAGCCGCAAACCGAAACCGCCGGAGGGTAAACAGGCGGCCCTGCTCGACTTCCGCCCGGTCCTGAAGAACCGGTCGGCGCTCGCCTACTCGCTCGGCTATTGTTTTCACACCTGGGAAATGAATGCGCTGCGCGCCTGGGTCGTGACGTTCCTGACCTTCGCCCTGATGACATCGGGTGGTGAGACAATCCTTTTGGCACCCGCCGCGATTGCGACCGCCTTGAGCCTGGCCGGGGTCTGGGCCAGCGTGTCGGGCAACGAAGTGGCGCGCAAGATCGGTCGGCGGCGCTACATCATCATCGTCATGATTTGCTCGATGGTGGTCGCCGCCGTCATCGGCTTCAGTTCAGCGGTGTCCTACGAACTCGCGGCGGGCTTATGCATCGTCTACGGCATTCTGATCTGGGCCGATTCATCGTCGTTGACCGCCGGCACCGTCGGCAGCGCTCTGCCCGGCCAACGCGGCGCCACCATGGCGGTACATTCAACATTGGGGTACAGCGGCGGCTTCGTCGGTCCGTTGGCGATAGGATTGATCCTCGACCTCGCCGGCGGCGAAAGCGCCTTCGCGTGGGGCATCGCCTTCGCGCATATCGCCGCCGTGATGGCGCTGGGCCTGCTGGCCATAATCGTGCTGCGTCCCAAGGATCTTGCCGGGGACAAAGCGGGCAATTGACAGCGACAGGGCCGCCGCCGACAGTGGATCATTATGTGAAAAGGGACCGAAACAACCATGACCGAACAGCCCGATAACCTCATCCTGAACGGCGGCAAGATCGTCACGCTCGATCCGCAATCGACGATTGCCGACGCCATCGCGATATCGAACGGGCGGATCCTCGCCGTTGGCAGCAACGATGCCGCAGCGCAGGCCGCCGGCCCCGACGCAAAGCGGATCGATCTGGCCGGAAAGACCGCGATACCGGGCCTAATCGACGGTCACGCGCATATGGATCGCGAAGGGCTGAAACTGCGATTGCCGTCCCTCGCCGGCGCCACATCGGTTGACGAAATTCTCGAACGCATTGCCGCCCTTGCCCGAAACGCGAAACCGGGCGAATGGATCGTCACCATGCCGATTGGCGACCCGCCCTATTATTCCGGCGTGCCTGGTATCCTGCGCGAAGGCCGCGTGCCGAACCGGCACGAACTTGATGAGGTAGCGCCGAACAATCCGGTCTATATCCGCGCGATCTGGGGGCATTGGCGCAACACATTGCCGCTCGTCTCCATCGCCAACACCGAAGCGCTGCGCATCGCCGGCGTAACCCGCGATACGATTCCGCCCGCCGCGACGATCCAGATCGATAAGGATCATGCAACGGGCGAGCCCACCGGCGTATTCCACGAATTCAACTACAAACCAATTGTCGAACACACCCTGATGTCGGTCACTCCGCGCTTCACGCTCGAGGACAGGCTTGCCGGACTGCGCGACTCGATGCGCATATACAATGCGGTCGGCACGACCAGTGTGTTCGAAGGGCACGGCATCGCCGCCGAAGTGTTGGCCGCCTATCAGGCGTTGCGCGACGAAGGACCGACCAGCGTGCGCGCGCATCTGATGTTCAGCCCGTCCTGGCCCGCACCCGATAGCGATGTCGTCGGCGGGTTGCTCGAGTCCTGGGGCGCTTGGCTGTCCGGCCGCGGGCTGGGCGATGAATATCTGCGGGTCGGCGGCCTCTACACCGAGTCCGATTATTCGGAAGAGAATTTGCTACGGGCGGGCACCGCACCCTACTCCGGTTGGGCGGGATTCAATTACGACGCGGCTCTGCCCGAAGAGGTGATGGTCGACATGATGATCGACGCCGCTCGGCACGACATCCGGGTCGGCAGCTTCACGCCGAACATTCTCGACCTCTACGAAAAAGTGGACCGCACGGTGCCAATTGGCGACAAAAGGTGGGTCATCGAACATGTCGGCGTCCTGTCCGCCGACGAGATCGCCCGTATCCGCGACCTTGGAATCGTGCTCACCGTCTATTCCGGACGCTACATCTATCAGGACGGCGCCATGCTCGCCCGCGAACTGGGCGACGATGCCGGCCACATCGCACCGATGCGGTCTCTGATCGATGCCGGCGTGCATGTGTCGCTCGCGACCGACAATGTCCCACCGTCGCTGTTCCATTCCGTCTGGCATGCCACAGCACGAATAGCGGAAGAAACCGGTGCCGTGATCTCGCCCGAACAATGCATCAGCCGCGAGGAAGCCCTCGCCGCCGCCAGCCGCGAAGGCGCCTATCTCACCTTCGAAGAAGATATCAAGGGAACGTTGGAGCCGGGCAAACTCGCCGACATCGCCGTCCTGACCGACGACCCGCTGACCGTCGACGAGGCGAAAATTCCCGATATCGAGGCCGACCTGGTCTTGGTCGGCGGCCGTGTGGTCTACGACGCCGCGGCGGAGGCTTCGAAACCGTCCGCGTAAACCTCCGGCAGCACTTCGTCGATCAGTGTTTTTGTGTGTGCCATCATTTCTTCGTCGCCGTTCCCGATGGGCCGCAGCACGAACTTGAAGGCGCCGGCAGCAACGAATTGGCGCAGTTTCTCGATGACTTCTTCGGTCCCACCAATGGCAAAGTAATCGCGCGCGTCGCGTTTGGTCCGTTTCTCGAACGCCTCCACCTGACGGCGCGTCGCGTCGTCCTTGCCGTCGCCGAACCGGAACGGGAATGCGGCACCGAAATGATCGGCGTCTATGGGCCGGCCCGCTTCTTGCGCCGCCACTTTGATGCCTGCGATCACTGGCGCAACGATTTGCGGCGTTTCCAACCCGGCCAGCCAGCCGGTCCCGTATTTGGCGGTGCGTCGGATCGCCGCCTCGCTCGACCCGCCGAGCCAGAACGGAATCTTCTTCTGCACTGGCTTGGGCGAAATGCAGGCGTCGGTATATTGATAGAACTCGCCGTCGAAGGTGACGCTATCCTCGCGCCAGAGCCGCTGGATGAGCTCGAGCGCTTCGTTCGTGCGCTTGCCGCGCGCCTTGGTCGGCCGGCCGGTCGCCTTCCAGACCGGCGCGACCGCGTTCCCGATACCGAAGGCCGGCAACAACCGCCCCTCACTCAAAAAATCGATCGTCGCGCACTCCTTGGCCAGCATGAGCGGATCCCGCAATCCGACCGAGGCGACATTCATTCCGAATTTGAGCTTCTTCGTCGCACCCGCCAGCGCGGCCATCGTGCTCATGCATTCCAGGAACGGTTCCCGCGACACCATGCGGTCGATCTGCCAGATCGAATCGACACCGCCGTCTTCGCAAAGCTCGACCCATTGCCAGAAGCCTTTTGCGCTCGCGAACGGGAACTCTGCGATCCCCAAGCCGACACCGACACCCATTACCATATCCTCAAGAGATTACAGTTGTGGACTGACTCTAAGTCCGGGTGGCGGCGCGTCAATCCTTCTCGGTATCGATGGCGTATCCAAATCCGCGCACGGTGCGGATGATATCGGCACCGCCCTCTTGGTTCAGCGCCTGTCGCAAGCGGCGGATATGAACGTCGACGGTGCGCGATTCCAGGTGGATGTCGCGACCCCAGGCGCGGTCGAGCAGTTGTTCGCGGCTGAAAACATGTCCCGGGCGCTCGAGCAGCACCCGCAACAAGCGGAACTCCGTCGGGCCGAGATGGATGCTCTTGCCGTCGCGCAAAACCTTGTGCGTGCCGAGATCCATCGAGATGCCGCCATACTGGATAACCTCGCTGCCCATCGACACATCGGACCGGCGCAAAATGGCGCGCACGCGCGCCAACAACTCGTTGGGCGAGAACGGTTTGACCAAATAGTCGTCCGCCCCGCTGTCCAACCCACGAATGCGGTCCGACTCCACGCCGCGCGCGGTCAACATGATGATCGGAAGCTTAGCGCTCTCCGCCTTGCGCCGCAGACGCCGGCATACTTCGATGCCCGACAGAAGCGGTAGCATCCAATCGAGAATGACAAGGTCGGGCGCTTCCTCCTCGGCGAGGAGGAGGGCCTCTTCACCATCGCCAGCGAGCGCGGTACGAAATCCATCGCGCTCCAAATTATAACGCAGCAACTCCGCCTGCGGCGCTTCGTCTTCGACGATCAGTACAAGTGGCTTCAATTTCTAACTCACAACTATTCTGGCTTTACGACCGTGTAACTCGACCGGTCTTCGTTGACGCGGGCGGTTTCCGGCTCCTCGCCGCGAACCATGAAATGAATATGTTCCGCGATGTTCGTCGCGTGGTCGCCGATGCGCTCTACATTCTTGGCAATGAACAGCAAATGCGTGCAAGCGGTGATATTTCGTGGATCTTCCATCATGTAGGTTAACAGTTCCCGAAACAGGCTGGTGTGGATCTGGTCGACTTCTTCGTCGCGCTGCCGCACATCTTCCGCCCGCTCCCAATCCCGCGCAATATAGGCGTCCAACACATTCTTGATCATGCTCTGAACGAGCCCGCTCATACGCGCGATACTGTTCAGCGCGTTGCCGACCGACGGCGTCTTGGTCAGGGTCACCGCGCGTTTCGCAACGTTCTTGGCATAGTCGCCGACCCGTTCTAGCTCGCTCGCCGTCTTGAGACCGGCAACGACGACACGAAGGTCGGACGCCTGCGGCTGGCGCAGCGCCAGCATGCGCACCGTAAAGGTGTTGATTTCATCTTCCAGCGCATCGATGCGCTTGTCCCACTCGACAATCTCCGCCGCCTTCTCCGCATCGCGCCGCACCAGCGCATCGATCGCCGCAGCGAGCTGCGTTTCGGCGAGGCCGCCCATTTCCGCAATCGCGTTATCCAGCCAGTTCAATTCGTCATCGAACGACTTGACGATGTGTTGGCCGTCGATGTGAGGTTGTTCCGCCATTAGCCTATCCGTCCCGTGATATATGCCTGCGTGCGATCGTCCTTGGGTGTCGTAAAGATCTGTTCGGTATCGCCTTCTTCGACCAGTACACCCAGATGAAAGAAAGCGGTTTTCTGCGAAACGCGGGCTGCCTGCTGCATCGAGTGCGTGACGATCACGATCGTAAACTGTTCGCGAAGCTCGTCGATCAACTCCTCAATACGCGCGGTGGCGATTGGGTCAAGCGCGGAGCAGGGTTCGTCCATCAGGATCACCTCCGGCTGAACGGCGATGGCCCGCGCGATGCAGAGCCGCTGCTGCTGGCCACCCGACAAGCCGGTGCCCGGCTCCGCAGCCCGGTCCTTGACCTCATCCCACAATCCGGCACGCCGCAGGCTGGTCTCCACAATGTCGTCCAGCTCGTCCTTGCCGCTGGCAAGGCCGTGGATGCGCGGCCCGTAGGCGACATTATCATAGATCGACTTGGGGAACGGGTTGGGCTTTTGAAAGACCATGCCGACCCGGGCGCGCAGATGCACCACATCGACATGGCGGGCATAGATGTCTTCGTCGTCGATCACGATCCTGCCTTCGACCCGGCAAATATCGATCGTGTCGTTCATCCGGTTCAGGCACCGCAGAAACGTCGATTTGCCGCAGCCGGACGGACCGATCAGCGCGGTGACCTGATGCGCGTGAATATCGAGATCGACATCGAACAACGCCTGTTTATCTCCGTAATAGACACACACGTCTCGGGCGCTAACTTTCGGAGGTGCATTGGTGTGGGTGGCCGGTTCGGCCTCTTCGATCAGCACCGTGTTTGCTGCTTGCATCGCTCTACCATTTCCGTTCGAATTTTTTGCGCAAGAACACCGCGAGGGTGTTCATGAGGATGAGGAACCCGAGCAGCACCGCGATGGCCGCCGACGTGCGCTCGACGAACGCCCGCTCCGGCGCATCGGACCACAAATAAATCTGCACCGGCATGACCGTGGCGGGATCGGTTACGCCGCCCGGGATATCGACGATGAAGGCGACCATACCGATCATCAGCAACGGCGCGGTCTCGCCCAGCGCCTGCGCCATGCCGATGATCGTCCCGGTCAGAATGCCCGGCATCGCCAGCGGCAATACGTGATGGGTGGTGACCTGCAGCGGCGAAGCACCGAGACCGCGCGCCGCGTCGCGGATCGACGGCGGGACTGCCTTCAATGCCGCCCGGCCGGCAATGATAATCGTCGGCAGCGTCATCAGCGCCAGCACCATGCCGCCAACCAGCGGTGCGGAACGCGGCAGGCCGAAGAAGTTGATGTAAACGGCCAGACCCAGCAGTCCGAAAACAATCGACGGCACGGCAGCCAGATTGTTGATGTTGACCTCGATCACCTGCGTCCACTTGTTTTTCGGCGCAAATTCTTCGAGGTAGACGGCGCTGGCGACACCGATGGGAAACGCCAGCGCGAGCGTAACGATCATGGTGAAAAACGAGCCAACCACTGCGCCCCAGATACCCGCGAGTTCCGGCTCGCGGGAGTCGCCGGCGGTGAACAGCGTTGTGTTGAATACGGTCTCAACGAGACCAAAATCCTGCAGCCGCTCGAACCAGGCGATTTGCTTGTTGCTGACCCGGCGTTCGGTTTCATCCGACGACGCCTTGATCGCGCCCTTGTTCAGCTGATCGATGTCGTCCGACAAGGGCACAAGGATGGAAATCCTTTTCCCGATCAGCGAAGGGTCATCGATCACCATTTGGCGCACAGCATAGGCGGCACCGGGGCTCAACATAGCGGCAAGCGCCCGCTTATCCCGACGGGACGTGACTTCGGGGAAAAGCGCCCGAACCGGCTGACGAACGATCTTTCGGTAGTTGGCCGTCGAAATGGCGTCCGGATCGATATCCTGCGGATCCAGGGTAATATCCAGCCGCAACATGGTCTGCGTAAACGCCGGGATCGCATTCGATCCGATTGTATAGAAAAGCAGCAAAATGCAGCCTAACCCGAACAGGATACCGGCCACACCATAGGCGCGAAAGCGTCGCTCGGCGGCGTAGCGGCGCTTCAGACCGGCCTTTACGAGCGCGCTCTTGTCGCTGTTACGATCGCGAATCGTGCCGCTATCCGGGAGGGTTTCACTAGTCATATTGTTCCCGGTACTTGTTCACCACTGTCAAAGCGATGACGTTTAAAACCAAGGTGACGCAGAACAGCATCAGCCCGAGCGCAAACGCCGCCAGCGTCTTCGCGCTGTCGAATTCCTGATCGCCGACCAGCAGCGTAACGATCTGCACCGTCACCGTCGTGACGGCTTCGAAGGGATTTATAGTCAGTTTCGCTGCCAATCCCGCGGCCATGACGACGATCATCGTCTCGCCAATGGCGCGGGAAACCGCCAGCAACAGGCTGCCGACAATGCCCGGCAATGCGGCTGGAATGATAACCTGCTTGATCGTTTCCGACTGCGTCGCGCCAAGCCCGTAGGACCCTTCGCGCAGCGATTGCGGTACCGCGCGGATCACGTCGTCGGACAGCGAGGACACGAAAGGAATGATCATGATCCCCATCACAGCACCGGCCGCGAGTGCGCTCTCGGACGAGATGTCGACCCCCAAATCGGCGCCGGTCCCGCGTAGAAACGGCGCAACCGTCAACGCAGCGAAAAATCCGTAGACGACCGTCGGAATGCCGGCAAGGATTTCCAGCGCCGGCTTTACCCAGGCGCGCACTCTCGGCGAGGCATATTCGGACATGTAGATCGCGGCCAGCAATCCAACCGGCGCCGCGACGCACATGGCGATGAGGGAAATGAACATCGTGCCCGCCAGCAGCGGCACGGCGCCGAAAAGGCCCGTCGCGCCGACCTGATCCTTGCGGAGCGCGGTCTGCGGACTCCATTCCAGGCCGAAGAGGAAGTCAATCGGCGATACTTTCTGAAAGAAACGGATGGACTCGAACAGCAGCGAAATGACGATTCCAATGGTGGTCAGGATCGCAATCGTCGAGCAGACGACCAGCGCGGCCATCGTGACCTTTTCCACGAAATTGCGGGCCCGCATCTCAGGTACGATCCGCGTGCGCGCGAAGGTAATGCCGGCAACGGCCAGCGTGGCCGCGATCGCGGCAAGCACCAGTTTACTGGTTTGCAGCAGGCTATTGTAATAGCCCGCCGCCGCCATCAGTTCCGGCCCCGCCTCCCGGCTCGTCACATCGCCGCGCGCCAAATTCCGGATATCGTTGAGCAGCAAGCCAAGCTCGGCATCGCCCAATTGCTGTTGCGCCGCTGGAAGGCTGTCGATCAGCAGGGATGTTACGATATTCGGCTCGAAGGCCAGCCACAGCCCGAAGAACATTATCGACGGCAGGCCGCACCAGATCGCCACGTAATATCCGTAATAATGCGGCCGGGAATGCAGCCTGTGCGAGTCGCCGTCGGCGCTGACCAGTGCCCGCGAACGCCCCATGTAGAAGCCGATCGCGGTCAGGATCGAAAGGGTGCCGAGTATGAGGGAAAGGGACAAAATCTATTCTTTTTGTTCTAGCGTTTGGCGGAAACGGCAACCCCGAGGACAGTGCGTCCCCGGGGTTCCGGTAACCGCAAGCCGAGTTACATGATGATGTTGCTGGCCAGGCTCTTTCCGTCCGTACGGAAATTGTTGCGTTCCGCGGCGGGCATCGGAATGAGCCCCTTGTCGGTCAGATAGCCATCGTCGCCCCAGGCCTTGTCGCTGGTGAATTCGGTGATGAATTCGGCGATGCCCGGGATCTTGTTCACATGCGCCTGCTTTACGTAGAAGTACAGGGAACGCGAAACGGGGTACTTGCCGTCGGCGATATTCTCGAAGGTCGGATCCTGGTTGTCGATCAGACTGCCTTGAACCTTGTCGGCATTCTGGTCGAGGAAGCTGTAACCGAAGACACCGAAAGCGTTCGGATTGGCTTCGAGTTTACGAACGATCAGCACGTCGTTTTCACCCGCTTCGACATAACCGCCATCTTCGCGGATCGAGTGACAGATCGCCTTGTACTTCTTCTTATCCGTCTTCTTCATGGCCTTGATCCAGCCAATCTTCTTGCAGCCGCCTTCCAGGGCGAGCTCCGCGAAGGCGTCGCGCGTACCGGACGTCGGCGGCGGTCCCAGCACCTCGATCTTCACGTCGGGCAGCGAAGGATCGACGTTTTTCCAGGTCTTGTGCGGGTTCGGGATCAATTTACCTTCGCCGGCGGGGATATCCTTGGCCAGCGCTAGAAAGATCTGCTTGCGCGTGATCTTCATGCGATCGGCCTTTTTTGAGTTCGCCATGACGATGCCGTCATAACCGATCTTGATTTCGGTCACGCCGGTAACGCCGTTCTTGTTGCAGCGCTCGACCTCGGATTTCTTAATCCGCCGCGAGGCGTTCGTCATATCCGGATGTTTCGTGCCGATGCCGGCGCAAAACAGCTTCAAGCCGCCGCCGGACCCGGTGCTCTCGACCACCGGCGTCTTGAATTTGGTCGTTTTGCCAAAGGTCTCCGCAACGGCGGTGGAAAAGGGATAAACCGTGGACGATCCGACGATCCGGATCTGATCGCGCGCTTGTGCCGCACTAGCAGCCAAAACAAGCCCTAACGCACCAAAGACAAGTGATTTTCTATTCATTGAAGTCGCATTCCTATTATCAACAACGGGTATCGATGAACCATTCCATCGACGCCGCGAAATTAGGGGCGTTGCGACTCGTTTTTATGACAGCAATGTTACAGTAATATTACATCGCTCAGGGAGTTTGCTGGTCCGCCGCCGGGGCGAAAACCGGCAGATAAACAATGAATTGGCTGCCCGCGCCGACTTCGCTTCGGATGACCAGCCGGCCGCGGTGACGGTTGACGATATGCTTAACAATGGCCAGGCCGAGCCCCGTACCCCCCATACTGCGCGACCGCCCCTTGTCGACGCGGTAGAAGCGTTCGGTCAGGCGGGGAACATCCTCCGCGGCGATCCCATCGCCCTTATCGATGACCGCCACGGAAATCCCGCGCCCGCCCACTTCCGGGATGCGGTCGACGGTAGAGACGGCGACCCTGACCGTCGTATTGTCGTGGCCATATTTGATCGCGTTGACTAGGAGGTTGTGAAAGACCTCGATCAGCTCATCTTGGTCTCCCACAATCGTCGGCTGCGCTTCGAGATCGATCAACTCGATCGCCATGCCTTTCTCTTCCGCCTGCACCGACACGCTATCGGCGACCCCGGTCAGGATCGCCGCAATATCGAGCTGCCCGCCGGGCCGCACATGCTCGTTTGCTTCCACGCGCGATAAAGACAAAAGGTCGTCGATCAGCCGCGCCATGCGGTGCGATTCCTCGGACATGATGCCGAGAAATCTGTCGCGCGCCGCTTCATCATCATGCGCCGCATTTTGCAGCGTTTCGATGAAACCGACCAACGAACTTAACGGCGAGCGGAGCTCGTGGCTGACATTGGCGACGAAGTCTGCGCGGATCTGCTCCGCGTTGCGCGCCGCCGTTACTTCCTGCAGCGCAAGCAGGAATCGCGGCTGCCCCGCCATCTGCAACGGAACAGCCCGCGCGACGAACACGCGTTGCACAGGGACGTGCATGACGATCTCTGCTGTGCCGTCGTCCTGCCCCTCGATCGCTTTGTTTGCCACATCCAATGCTTCCGGGTGCCGCAGCGACAGCGCCAGGTCGCGGCCAACGACGTTATCGCCGAGCAGGTCGCGCGCAGCCCGGTTGGCGACAATGACCGCGCGGTCCGAATCCAGGATCAAAACGGCGTCCGATATCCCTTCCAGGACGGCAGTAGGCATATCCGGCGGCGCTTCGGCCAGCGGTTTTGGGTCGGCGTGCTCGCGCAGACACGCCGCGCCGATCACGGCCAACGCGATCGCGATGGCAGCCACGGCAGCGGACGAGAGCCACCCGCTCAGCAAAAAAGCGAGGCAGAAGGCAACACCTGGCGCCAGCACCGCAATTCGCGCGCCGGCGGGCAGTTGCCCAAGTTTGAAGATGTTGAAGAGTCTGCGCACCATATCGCAATGCTAATTGGCGAGGGATTTATACCAAGGAGCGCTGATAGTGACCCCCAGAGATCGCGAATGCGGTCCGTCGGGTAGGAGGGGCGGCGGCGATGCGGGGCATCGTCAAGCCGTTCCGACACCCTCCGACGGACCGCATTCGCGACCCGAAAGCCTGGATAACTCGTCTCTAGGGGTCACTATCAGCGCTCCTTAGTATTAACCCTTACAGGGACTCTCGGGCCGCGACAATCGCATCGACAATTATTTCCCGTTCGCCGCAAGCCATTCGCGCGCCCGTTTCGCGGCATCTGTGATTTCCCGTGCCGTTAATTGGTCCGCCATGAGATCGCGGTTTCCCCGCGCATTTTCGGCACCGCCTGCCATCGCGATTTCGTACCACATATATGCCGAAGCAAAATCTTTCTCGACACCGTGACCAAGCCCATAAAGGTCGCCAAGACGGTTCTGCGCCTGCGCATATCCGTTCTCCGCCGCTTTTCGAATCCACGTCGCCGCCGGATCGAAATCCTGTCCCACGCCTGTACCACGGTAATAGTACTCGCCAAGCCGAAATTGCGCCTTGGCATAGCCCCGCTCGGCGGCTTTTCGATACCAGTTCGCGGCCTCGGCATGGTCGATATCGCCCACCAGTCCGGACGCATGCATCACGCCGACATTGTACAGCGCTGAGATATGATTTTGATCGGCAGCGGCGCGAAACCAACGTAACGCTTCAGCAGAATCGCGCTGAACGCCAAGCCCCTGCGAATATAGGAAGCCAAAACTATTTTGCGCGCCGGCATGCCCCTGTATCGCAGCTTTCAAAAACCACGCGCCGGCTTGCTCATGATCCTGCGGCACGCCGTTGCCTTTGGCGAAGAGGCCGCCAAGGGCAAATTGTGCACCGGCATGTCCCTGCTCCGCTGAGGCCCTGAACAACCGAACGGCTTCGGCTGCATCCTTGGTGCGTCCCTGCTCGCCATGCAGTGACATTTTTGCCTGTTCAAAAAGCACCGCTGCATTCACAGCGCTCGACGCCGCCGCGGACGGCTGCGGCTTTTGCTCGGCGCCGGAGGGTCCGCCCGGCGAAGCGTGTTCCGGCTCCACCAGAATGACTTGCGCACCTTTCACCAAGCCAGCGACCGCAAGCAATCCGAGCCCCAGCCACAAAACGATTTTCAGAGCGCCGATGCCGCCTTCGCCAGGTATGGTCGGCTGATACGGATTATCGGCACCCCATTGCGCGGTTTCGATCTTCCGTGCGGACCAATTCAATCCACCCGGAATTTTCGGCATATAGGGTGCCGTGGCCGGCAATTCCGCCGAGGGGTTCGCATCAATCTCCGCTACTGCCGGAGCTGCCACGCCCTTTGATATTTTCCGCGACCAGGGCAACTATTCCGCGCTCGGCGGCGTTTCGCCCGCGTCCTCGGTACCCGACTTGACGCCGGCGGCGAGACTGTCCAGATCGCTGCCGGACAGGCCGATCTCCTTCATCAGTGCGTCGATGAGCGGCGCCTGACTGCGATATTGCAAGGCGCTCGACACGACCTGATCGGCGAGACTGCCGCCGCCATTCGCAGCACCGCCGCCGCCGTTTCCACCGTTCCCGGTGAGGCCATCGACCTGGACGATCTTGATGCCGTCGATTTTCTCCATCGGCTTGACGGACTCATGGATGATGTCCTTCAGGTGCTCGATGATCGCGACCCGCACCTTCATCTCGACAATCTCCGAGGTGAGCAGATTCTCGGCCTCGTTGAGCGCCCGGTTGCCGGCGGCTTCGACCGCATAGCGCAGTTCCGCCGCCGCGACGCGAAGCCGTTCGGCATCCGCCTCGCCTTCTGCCACCAGACGAACTTTTTCGGCCGCCGCGTTGGCGAGAATCCGGATGGACCCGGCTTCATCCTCTGCCGCTTCTTTTTCCGCCTCCGCCGCTATTGTAACCTTAATGGCATCCCGTTCGGCGGCTCGGCGCGCCTCGACCAGATCCACGGCCTTTTCACGCTCGACCCTTTCGATCTCCCGTGCCGTCGTCACCATTTCCTCTGCCTTCACCGCACCGGCCCGGGCCTTGTCGGCTTCCGCTTCGGCCTCCGACTGGGCCTTGGATTTTTCGGCGATGGCGATTGCGCGATCCTGGTTTGCCAGCTCGACCGTTTTCACCCTGTCGACTTCCGTCGTCTCGACCGATTTTGCCCGGCCAATGTCGCGCTCCTTGATCAGGCGGTCCTTTTCGATCCGCTCTTCTTCGACCTGCCGTTCGGCCAGAATCTTCGCCGACTCGACTTTCTGGCTGGCGGAAATTTCCGCCTCCTGCGCCTCGCGCTCCTTGTCAGCCTGCTCGCCCTTGATCTCCGCGGACTGCGACGCACGCCGCACCTCGACCTCGCGCTCCTGCTGCAGTCGCGCATATTCCGTTTCACGGGAGATTTCGAGCGTCAGCCGTTCGGCTTCCAAATTCTTCTGCTCGATCGCGACCTGGGTGTCCCGCTCGATATCGTTCCGGCGCTTGCGTTTTTCCTCGATCTCCGACGTCAAACGAGTGAGACCAGCCGCATCGAACGCGTTGTCCGGGTTGAAGAACTCGCGGTTGGTCTGATCGAGCCCCGTGAGAGACACGGCTTCGAGTTCCAGTCCGTTCTTCAGCAGATCCTCGGAAACCGCGACCTGCACCTTCTGGACAAAATTGACGCGCTGTTCGTGCAGTTCTTCCATCGCCATCTCCGCCGCAACGGCGCGTAGCGCATCCACGAACTTGCCTTCAACCAGTTCGCGCAGCGCATCGGGGATCATCGTGCGCTGGCCCAGTGTCTGCGCCGCGTTGGCAATCGAGTCGATGGTCGGCTGCACACGGGTATAGAACTCCGCCAAGACATCGACGCGCATCCGGTCGCGCGTGATCAGCGCCTGCTCGTCGGCGCGCCGCACTTCGAGCCGCATGGTGTTCATGTTCACCGGAATGATTTCATGCAGGACCGGAAAGACGAGAGCCCCACCGTTCATGATGACCTTTTGCCCACCGAGGCCGGTCCGGACGAACGCCACTTCCTTGGACGATCGTTTGTAAAGGCGGGAGAAAATCAGCCCCATCGTCACCAAGGCGATAAGGATGACTCCGACCATGATCAGAATATCGGTCAATCCATAAAACATTATACGTTCCTCCTTTTATCCCCGGATGTTACGGCCTGGTCAGGCCGGCTCAATTGTCGGTCAACGCAGCGTTGGTATTGCGAACCGCCACAAACCGCGGCCCATCCTGTTCAATCAGCAGAACATCGGTTCCGGTCTCGAACGTTTCTCCCGCGCTGTCCGGCTCGACCATGACGTAGTGGGTCTGGCCATGGCGGTCGGTCAGTTTGGCCTCGGCCGGCTCGCCTTTGCGGGCCGTGCCAATGGTTATTGTCGCCACGCGGCCGATGAAGGTATCACTGGCGACCGCCGTCGATTCATCCTTGGGAATCAATTTCGACAGCCCGTTCCCTATGAAACGCACGGAGGGCACCGCCACAATTACAGCCGGGATCGACGCCAGACTCGACGGCAGCAAAAAACCTAAGAAGCCCTGGACCATCGACTGCACAATAAGCCCGGTCAGTCCGAACATGGTCAGAAACGCAACCAGCAGGATCAGCACCGGCACCTTTCCGACGCACAGCCAGCCCAGCAGCCGCGACAGTGCGTTGGGCGACCCGACCTCAACATGGTCAATCGACGCATCGCCGAAATCGGCTCCCGATCCGTTGACGTCGGAAATATCGGGACCAATATCGACATCCGCATCCCCGTCCAAGTCCGGCAACATCGAGTCGATCGCGTCGGACAGACCTGCGCCGAGAAGTGTCATCGTTCCTTCCAGAACGGCGATCCCCAGCATGAGGCCCAGCGCTATTGCGAACGGCCGGTTACCAGCTTCGAGGACGAATTCGAACAATCCTACGCACCCCCCGTCTTAAAGGCTTCCAGGCGTTCCTTGATGCGGTTTTTCCGGGCCAGGTCGTCCAGCTCGGCGCGTTTTGCCGCATCGACCTTGTCAGGCGCCGATCCGGAGACGGATACGCCCCCCACACCTTCGAGGGCACGCTCGAACGCTTCTTCTGCCTTGCGAACCGTCGTGCCCACCGGGTCGCCGCCGCCACCGCCGTCCGGGCCGGGCGGTCCAGGACTAGCCGTCGCCGCACTTGCCTCATGGTATGCGGCGAGCTCGTCCTTCATTTCCCGTTTGCGTGCCTGAAGCGCCGCGATGTAGCCCTCCAGCTCGGTCGCCGCATCCCTGGTGTCGGAAATCGTTGCTTCAAGCACCGGGATCTGCGCCTCAATGTCGAGAACCTGCGCGATCGCCGTTTCGGCAAGATCTTCGCGCCCGCTATCCAGGGCGACCTGCACTTTTCCCGATACTTCATCATGCTTGCGGTTTTCGTCGGCGAGACGGCGTGTCGCCATATGCTGTTTCGACAGCGTTCGACCGAGTTCGACCCGCACATCGTCGATGGCACGGTCAATCTCCCGGATGGCTTCTTCCATCACCATTTCCGGCGCCATATTCTCCACGGCGTCGACCAGCATGTTTGCGGTGCCGCTAATCATTCTTCCCACGCGCGATGCGATATTTTCAGCCATATCCTATCTCCCTATTTTAGGTCGCAAGAGTGTTTGATGATATCGTTAAGCTTTATGATCGCCGGCATTCGCTGCGCTATGATTGCAGGATCGTAGCACGGACTCTCGCCCGTAACACCCAGCCGCAGCACCTGCTCGATCAGTACGAAAATCCGTTTTGCGATCGCCGCCTCGAGCTTTTCCAGCCGCTCCGCAGCATCCGCATCGGCGGCTTCCGGCACGTTCACCATCGACGTAGCGACGATGTCTGGCAGCCAATGGACAAAATTGAGCAGCAGCTCGGAATGCATGCCTTCCGCGGATTCCGCTTCGCGCAGCCGATGCATTGACGGTGCCAGCAATTCCTCCGTGAACCCCAAGCATTCCGCGTAACTTTCGCTTCCCGCACGGCGCTGCCGCGCTTCCGAAATGATGGCGCGCAATTTCTCGCTTAACGTCGTCGCACCCTCTGATTTGTATGTCGCCAAAAATGCTGCTTCTTCCGGCGACAGCCGAACACTCAACGAAACCGACTTCCCAGGCATGTCGACATATTCCCTGAATTCATTCGAGTTCGAAACCATTACATTGTATTACATATGTCTTCAATTGTTATTTTCAAGGCCTGAGAATCGATTAAATCGAGAAAAATCAACCTACCCTGCGACTATGCGGTGCTGAGAGGCGATTTTGGTTGCGCTGCAGGTGTCCGAGTCGCACGCTTTGCGACACAGGGAAGCCACGAAGCGCAAGATGAACGAATGAAGATCCCGCGTAACGGTCCGCACAAATGACGGGCGCGACTTGGCAGGTCGGTATCGATGTCGGAGGCACCTTTACGGATGTCGTCGCACTCGACCCGGCAACGCGGGAACTGCGCACCGCCAAAGTTCAAAGCCGGGCGACGGATCCGCAGGCCGGGCTGCATGCGGCACTGGCCGCGGTCGGCCTCGAATGGCAGGCCGTCGCCGACCTGGTGCACGGCACGACACTGATCACGAATGCAATCGTCGAAGGCCGCTTGGCCAAGGTCGCGCTGATCACCACGGAAGGGTTCGGCGACACGCTGGCCATCGGGCGGCAGAACCGGCGCCATCTCTATCGCCTCGATCTTCCCCCGAAAGCGACGCCACAGGTACCGAAAGAACGGCGCATAGAACTCCAGGAACGTATCGATGCCGACGGCAGTATCCGGATCGCCACGACAAACGCCGCACTGGACGAGTCGGTCGGCAATGCCTTGGCCGCGGGTGCGGATGCCATCGCCGTTTCGCTGCTGCACGCCTATGCAAATTCAGAACACGAAGAACGGGTCGGTGCCGCGTTGCGGCAAAGCGCCGTCCCGGTCGCTCTATCTCACCAGGTCAACCCGGAAGCCCGGGAGTATGAGCGCACGGCAACGACAGTGCTGAGTGCCAGCGTGATGCCGCTGGCGGATACCTATCTGGAACAACTCGAAGACGCGACACCCAAAGGCAGCCGGCTGCACCTGTTCCATTCCAGCGGCGGCATGGCGTCGCCGGCCGCGCTGCGCGATCTGCCCTTGGGCCTGGCCCTATCCGGACCGGCGGCAGGCGTCGCGGCGGCTTGCAAGATTGCGACGGAACTCGACATCGATCACGCGATCAGCCTCGATATGGGCGGCACGACAACCGATGTGTGTTTGATCGCCAGCGGCCGCGCCGAGATATCCGTGAACCGGAGCCTCGGCGACCACCCGCTGCGGCAGCCCATGGTCGCCATCGAGTCGATCGGCGCCGGTGGCGGCTCCATCGCCCGGCTCAACTTGGGTGCCGTCGAAGTCGGCCCGGATAGCGCGGGCGCCATTCCCGGCCCGGCTTGCTACGGTCAGGGCGGCACGCTGCCCACTGTGACGGACGCGAACCTCGTGCTCGGCTACTTGGAAACGGGTCAGCAATTGGGCGAAAGCATCCGTCTGGACCGGGATGCGGCGCTAAATGCCCTGGCACCGCTCGCAGATGAGGCCGGCGTGACCGTGACCGAAGCTGCGTATGGCATTCTCCGCGTCGCCAACGCAACGATGGTGCGCGCCTTGAACAGAGTCACGGTCGAACGCGGCGTCGACGGCCGTGATTGCGATTTGCTGGCGTTCGGTGGTGCGGGGCCGATGCATGCGGTGGAGCTGGCCCGCGCGTTCGGCATCAAACGGGTGATCGTTCCCGCCGCCTCCAGCGTCTTCTCCGCCGTTGGCTGCGTCGGCGCGGAAATGCAGTACGCCCAGCAGCAGACCATGCGCATGGCGAGCGCCGATTGGGATCGGCAGCGCCTTGCCAATTTGCAAAACAACCTCGTCGAACGGCTTGCCGCACCGCTTTACGCGGCTGGATATCAGGACGACGCGATTGCCGCCGAATTCGTGGCCAGCATCCGCTACAGCGGCCAAAGCTACGCGACAGAGATTGCCGCACCGGCGTTGGACGACCCGGACGCGCTGGGCCGTCAATTCCAGGAAACTCATGAGCGTCTATACGGGTTCGCGACGGATGAATCTTGGGAGCTATACGCACTGCGCTGCACCGTCTCGGTCCCGCGGGACGCGGCGGTAGCCGAACACCATGCCGCGGCAACACCGGGCGACCCTCGACACATTGCGCCCTGCTGGTTTGGTGGCGACACCGCCCTCGATACGCCCCGCTACGACCGTGCATCCGTCGCGCCGGAACAAAGTATTGCCGGTCCGGCAATTATCGAGGATGCCTGGTCGACTATCGTCGTGCCGCCCGGCGCGGCGGCGACCGCCGACGGTTCGGGACATCTGCACATCGATGTGGGGAGCGCCACATGACCGCAACCATCGACCCGTTCACTTTGGAAGTCATTCGCAACGCGCTGACAGCAATCGCGGAGGAGATGTCGCTGGTCGTCATGCGTTCGGCGCGCTCGCCGCTGTTGCGCGAAGCCGGCGACCTATCCTCCGCCCTAACCGATGCGTCCGGCAATATGATCGCGCAGGGGCGCGATATTCCGATGCATCTCGGCGTGATGTGTTTCACGGTGAAGGAGTTTCTGAAACGCGTTCCGGCGGAGCGAATGGCGCCCGGCGATGTGTGGTTCCTGAACCTGCCGGAAGTGGGCGGCAATCATCTGCCGGACGTGAAGGCGATCCGGCCGATCTTCATTGAGGGATCGCTGCAGGCTTTCGCCGTCAGCCTGGCGCATTGGGCCGATATCGGTGGTGCTGTTCCCGGCAGCTACGTCGCGTACGCGACGGACGCCTGGCAGGAAGGGTTGCGTATCCCTCCGGTGCGCTTGTTCACCGCCGACGGCCCCGACCGCGAGAAGCTCGATTTCGTGCTGGCCAATGTACGCGGTGCGCCGGAACGCGAAGGCGACATTTTGGCGCAGATGGCCGCGACCCGGTCTGCCGATTTGCGATTGCAGGACCTCTACGAGCGGCATGGGCTGGAAACGGTCAACCGCACCATCACGGCGCTGCACGACCGGGCCGAGGCGCAGATGCGGGCCGCCATCGCGGATCTGCCGCCGGGCGAATATCACGGCGAAGACTGGCTCGACGATGACGGTATCGACGACCGGCGCATCGCCGTGCGTGTCCGCATCGTGTTGGAAAAAGACAAGGCGCTCTTCGATTTCTCCGCCTCCGACGATGCGACGCGCGGTCCGATCAATTCGACGCCCTTCATTGCCTCCGCCGCCGCCTTCTATGCGATGAAAGTGCTTACCGGCCCCGAGATACAACCGAACGGCGGGTGTTATCGACCGCTCACGGTCATCACTCGGCCCGGATCGATCCTCGAACCCGGCATCGATCTGCCGGTCGTCGGCGGCAATCACGAAACCTCGCAGCGGGTTGCCGACGCAATCTTCCGCGCGCTGGAACCGGTTATCCCGGAGCGGGTTAGCGCCGGTGGTGCGACGACGTCCGGGCTGCTCCTGTTCGGCGGCAAGCGGGCCGACGGTGCCTGGACAACGCTGTACGAAACCCATGGCGGTGGCGAAGGCGCGCGGATCGACCGCGACGGCGCGCCGGTTATCCGGGTGCATTTGTCCAATGTGATGAACACGCCAGCGGAAATCATCGAGGCCGAATATCCGATCCGCATCGAATGCCAGCGGCTGCGGCAGGGTTCCGGCGGCGCCGGCGCGCATCAAGGCGGCGAGGGACTGCATCGCGAATATCACGTGCTGGCGGACGAGATGTCATTGACGACGATGTTCGAGCGGCGGATCATTCCGCCCTACGGTTTGCAAGGCGGCAAAGACGGCGCACCATTTCGCGTCGATGTGATCGGCGCGGACGGTTCGCGCCGCGAGTTGCCGGGCAAGACGAACGTCCGTTTGGGACGCGGCGACACGGTCGTGATGGAAAGCAGCGGCGGCGGCGGGTACGGCAAGCCCGCCGGCGACGAAACGTAAAACAGGGGGAAAGACCATGAGACTCGAAAACAAGATCGCCATTATCACCGGCGCCGCGAAGGGCATGGGTAGCGCGATCACCCGGACCCTGGGGCGCGAAGGGGCAGACATGATGCTCGCCGCACGCGACGTGGCACCCCTCGAAGAGGTTGCCGAGGAAGTCCGAGCGATGGGCCGGCGAGTGGAAACGATATCCGCCGATGTGACGGACCCAAAGCAGGTCGAGGCGATGGTCGCCCGCACCAAGGAAGCGTTCGGCGGCCGCATCGATATCCTGGCCAATGTCGCGGGCACCACGGGGCCAATCGAAACGCCAGTTCAGGACATCGACCCGGACGATTTTCTGGAGGTGCTCGACATTAACGTGCGCGGCACCTTTCTGCCGATCAAATACACGCTGCCGACCATGATCGCGCAGAAATACGGCAAGATCGTCAATATTGGCGGCTCGTCCGGGTTGCGCGGCTACAAATACCGCACCGCCTACAGCTCATCAAAATGGGCCCTGCGCGGCCTGACCCGCACCATCGCGCTCGAAGCGGGGCCGCACAATGTGAACGTTAATATCGTCATGCCGGGCATCGTCCACACGCCGCGCATGAACAAGCTATGCGAGGAAAAAGCCAAGGTGCGCGGCTGGACCTTCGAGCAGGTTTATCAGGAATATGTCGAGGAAATGTGTCTCGGCCGCGTGACCGAGCCTGAAGACGTTGCGGACGCGGTGCTATATTGCGCGAGCGACGAAAGCAAGAACATGACGGGCCAGAAGATATCCGTCGACGGCGGCTGGGACGTATAGAGGACACGGGGAGGGAGCGCGATGCTGCGCGAATTTGAACTGGACATGCCGGGCAACCTGCAGGAGACGCTGGCCAGACTGCCCGGCGGGACGCTGCTTGCCGGCGGCACCAACCTGCTGGTCGACCTTCGTGCACGCCGCGAAGACGCTGAGCGGCTCATCTGGCTTGGCAACATCGACGGCTTCCGCGATATAAAGATCGAAGATGGCCGCGTAATCATCGGCGGCGGCACGACGATTGGCGATCTCCTCCGCAACCCCGCAATGGCCGAAGCGGCACCGTCGCTGGTCGCCGCCGCCCGCGTGTTCGGCGGCCAGATGGTGCGCAATCAGGCGACGGTCGCGGGCAATGTCTGTTCCGGATCGCCCGCCGCCGACACGGTACCGCCGCTGCTCTCTCTCGATGCGGAAGTCCATCTGACCTGCAGCACCGGCTCTCGCACCGTGCCGCTCAACGACTTCTACACAGGCTTCAAGACAAACCAGCGCAAACATGACGAGTTGGTCACCGGCCTGTCCTGGGCGGCGCCCGGACCGCACACCGCCAACCTGTTCTACAAGCTGGCGCGCCGCAAGGGCGATGCGATCACGGTCGTCGGCGTCGCCGTAACCGTGACGCGGGACGGCGACCGTTGCACAGAAGCACGCATCGCGCTGGGCGCGGTCGGCCCGACCGTATTCCGCGCGAAGGATGCCGAGGCAATGCTTACCGGTGAACCGCTAGCAGATGATCTAATCGACTCTGCCGCCCGCAAGGCGATGGAAGAGTCCAGTCCGATCGACGATTTGCGAGCCTCGGCCGATTATCGACGCCATTGCATTCATGTCCTGACACGGCGATTGCTGAAGCAAGCCTGGGAGGACGCGGCATGAGCCTCGAGAAAGCGATTACGGTCGAAATCAACGGCGTCGCCCGCGAATTGAGCGCGCCGGCCAACGAAACGCTGCTCGATTGTCTGCGCCGGCATGGTCAGTTCGAGGTCAAGAGCGGCTGCGAGAAAGGCGATTGCGGTGCCTGCGCGGTGCAGATCGATGGCGAAGCCGTGGATAGCTGTCTGACCCTCGCCTGGATGGTTGAAGGCAAGAAGGTCACGACCCTCGAAGGACTCAACGATGCGGATAGCCCGCACCCTTTGATCGCGGCGTTCCTCGAACATGGCGCCGTGCAATGCGGCTACTGCACACCGGGGATCATGATCGCCGCCGAAGCGATGCTGCGCGACATACCGGACCCGACAGACGACGACATCGCGCTCGCCTTGAGCGGTAATCTGTGCCGCTGCACCGGCTACACGAAAATCTTCACGGCCATCAAACAGGCCGCGGAAGTCTTGCGTGCGGGAGGTGGCGATGACTGATCAAGAAATCCCGTATCGTCAGGCCGAGGCCAATGTCGTCCTGCGGCAGGTCGGCAAGCCGCTGGAACGGACCGATGCCGAGGGCAAGGCGACTGGGCGCACCCGCTACGCCGGCGACTACACAATGCCCGGCATGCTGCACGCCAAGGTTCTGCGCAGCGACATCGCCAGCGGCCGCTTGAAACACCTCGACGCTTCGAAGGCGCGGGCACTGCCCGGCGTCGTCTGTGTTTTGACAGCGCAAGACCTGCCCGACCGCCTCGCAGCCACGGACATGCCGGGACAGACGGGGCAGAAGCGCGCGTCGACGGATCGGCAAATCCTGGTGCGCGAGATCATCCGCCATCATGGCGAGCCGCTGGCCTTGATCGCGGCGGAAACACCGGCGATTGCCGACAAAGCCTATGATCTGATCGAGTATGAGATCGAGCCTATGCCGGGCGTATACGACACCGAAGCGGCGCTCGATCCCGGCGCGCCCATCGTGACCGAACCGGACAACATCGTCGGCGAACACAAGATCCGCAAAGGCGACACCGAGAAAGGCTTCGCCGAAGCCGACCACATTATCGAGAACACCTTCCACACCCAGTTCATCGAGCACGCCTTCCTGGAACCCGAAGTCGGCCTCGCCTGGGTGGACGAAAACGGCGTCGTCAACATCCGCATGTCGACGCAGGTCATCGAACATTTCCGCTTTATCGCCGACGCGCTGGGCGTGCCGCACAACAAGGTACGTATATTGGGCGCGATGGTCGGCGGCGGCTTCGGCGGTAAGGAAGACATCACGGTCGAACTTTATCTGGCCCTGCTGGCGCAGGCGACGCGGCGGCCGGTGCGGCTCGCCTATACCCGCGAGGACTCGTTCGTCGGCCATGGCAAGCGCCACCCCTTTTCGGTCTCGCACAAGACCGGCGTCACCAAGGACGGCAAGATCACCGCGCTGGAAGTCAAAATCAGCGCGGATTCCGGCGCCTACGTGTTCCTCAGCCCCTACGTGCTGCTGTATTGCGCCGTCGCGGCACCCGGCCCCTACCGGATCGACAACGTCAAGATCGACTCCGCTGCGATTGCCACCAACAACATGTACACCAGCGCCTTCCGAGGCTTCGGCGCGGCGCAGGCCTGCGTCGCCTACGAAGCGCAGATGGACGAAATCGCGAAGACCCTCGGCATCGACCGATTTGAATTGCGGCGGCGCAATTTCATGCGGACGGGCGACAAGACAGCCACGGGACAAACCGTCGAAAGCGCCATCTGGGCCGACGAATGCATGACACAAGCGCTCGAAGCCCTGGGTGAAAAAACGGCCGCCAGCGGCCCGATCAAGATTGGCCGCGGCGTCGCGACCTATCAGCAAAGTTACGGCCGCATTACCTGGTTCCATGACACCTCGGAAGCCTGGGTCGGCATCGAAGTCGACGGCACCGTGATTGTCCGTTCCGGCGTCACCGATATCGGCGCGGGCCAGGCCTCGGCGCTTGGTCAGATCGCCGCCGAGCTGCTCGGCGTCGGGCTCGACGACGTGGTCATCTACAACAGCGATTCCGCCGTCACACCGCTTGCAGGGACGACAACCGCAACGCGGGCGCTTTATATGACCGGACGTGCCGTGCACACTGCGAGCTCGAACCTGCGCGAGCGTCTCGTTGCGTTTGCCGCACAGGAGCTGGATGCACGGCCCGACGAGGTCGATCTGGCGAACGGGCAGGCTTTCGTCCCGGACGACCCCTCGAAATCGATGTCGCTGAAGGATCTCGCGGCGCGCGGCGCGTCGGAAGGGCTGGAGCGATCCGAACTCGCCATGTTCCGCGCGCCCTTCACCGACCCCATCGATCAAGAGACGGGACAAGGCCCGGTCTTCCCCGACTTCACCTATGGCTGCCATGCGGTCGAAGTTGCCGTCGATACGGAAACCGGCGAAGTCACGGTTCTGAAAAGCGTCGGCGCTCACGACATCGGTCAGGCAATCAACCCACAAGCAGTCGAAGGCCAGATCGAGGGCGGTGCCCTGATGGGCCAGGGCTACGCGCTCAGCGAAGAGCTGATCTATCAGGAGGGCAAGCTGGTCAGCCCGAGCTTCAGCGAATACCTGATCCCGACTTCGATGGATATGCCGGAGATCAAATGCATCATCCTGGAATCCCGCAGCGGCCTCGGCCCGTTCGGCGCCAAGGGCATCGGCGAACCCAGCCTGACCCCGGTCGCGCCGGCCATCGCCAACGCCGTCGCCGACGCCATCGGCACCCGCGTCTTCGATCTGCCGATCACACCGGAGAAAATCGTACGGGCGCTGCGGGAGTAACCGCCGTGCAGAAACCGCTTGCTAAGAGGAAACAAAAGTAGAACAATCGGTCGATGGATCAGAAGCTAACACCTGAACAATCCAATGCGATCGAACGCCTTATCGAGGCTGGTGTTTTCGCCTCCAGGGATGAAGCGATCGCTCAAAGTTTCGAGTGGTTGAAAGACGAAGCCGACAAGCTCGACGCTATCCGCAAGAAAATCGAAACCAGCCTGAGACAGTCTGCCCGAGGAGAATCCCTTACTCTGGATGCCGACGAGATTTGGCAGCAAGTTCGTGAGCGTTTGAATAAAGAGGCGGCACAGCCCTCCGTAACATGAGCCGGGCGCTCATAACGCCCGAGGCAGCAGCCGATTTAACCGACATTGCTTATTTCATCGCGCAGGACAATCCCGATCGCGCAAAATCGTTCACTCGGGAGATTGTCGCGCATTGCCACCGGCTGGCGAACACACCGCATGCCGGCCGCGCCCGGCCGGAACTCGGTCCCGGCGTTCGCAGCATCCCACACGGCCAATATGTGATCTTCTATCGCCTCATCGAGGCCGGTACAGAGATACTGCATATTAAGCGGGGACTTAAACCGGCATTTCTAAAAATTGTCCCGCGCGAAGGTATGAGACCGTAATACAAGACAGGCACCTGCTTCTTCGATTGGCGGTCTGTACCGGAAACAATTTGCAGACACTATGGAAAACTCGTCTCGATCACAAATGGCGGAGCGGATCTTGACGTTCGTGCAAGATCCGCATGATCTCAATTCTGTCATCTCGAACGCGATAATAGATCGAATGACGAGCATGGATATGCCGTCGGTACCCCGGCCTGATGTGACCATGGTCGCGTCCCATCAGCGGATTTTCCGCGAGCGAGGAGAATAGCTTCGTTAGGTCGTCTCGATAACGCCTCGCCTGATCGAGGCCGAAGCTTGTTATCGTATAGTCGGCAATCTGATTAATATCTCTTTCCGCCGCTTTCGAAAGCAGATATCTAGCCATTCTTCGCCAAATGCCGCGCCTCGGCCTCGGTCCAAATCTGATCGATGGACTTTTCGCTTAAACCGCTCGCTTCTGCCTCGTCTAGTATCGAGCGCAACTTGGTCTCGACAGCGTGACGTTCCTGATCGTGGCGGATCAGATCGCGGAAATACTCGCTATCGTTGGCATAACGTCCCATCGCAATCTGTGCCTTTACCCAGCTTTCCATTGCGCTTGGAATGGTGATCGTTTTTCGGGTCATCTTCATGCTTCGATCTCCTTAGTCGAAGCATATCATATGCTGAAAATATGATCAAAATCATACTAACAGCGTATAGACCACACATTAAGAACCATATTTCCCAATTAAATCCCGCGCCCGCGCCGCCGCGTCTTCCGGGATCGTATGGCGGGCCGGGAAATCGCCGGCGGGTTTGGTCGCATCGATGATCATCTTGGCGGTCAACCCGTCATGGTTGGACGGGTCGAGGATCGCGCCCATGCAGTTCTTCAGGATGTCCACGTCCGTGTCCGCCTGCATCCGGGTACAGATTGCCCACATCACGTCCTGATCGCTGGCGATGTCGACATCGCTGTCGACGACGACCGCCAATTTTAGGCTAAGATCTTCGCCAAGTGCGGTCGCGGCGGCGTTCTTCGCTTGACCCGGCGCCGGGTTGTTCATCGCGATATAGACATGCATCCGGCAAGTGCCGGATTTCGGCATCGCCACGCCGGTGACGTTGGGATAGTTCTGCCGCAGCACCTTGAGCAGCCGCGCCTCCATCGGCACCGCCAGCAGCCCGGTATGTTCGGCGGAGATGCCGGAGACGATGTCCTGATAGATCGCGTCCTTGCGGTGCAGGATCGCGGTGACGTCGATGACGTGCTGCGTGGAACGCGCGGAAGCATACCCCGTGAATTCGGCGAATGGCCCTTCGCCAATCTGTTCGCCCGGCACGATGTGGCCCTCGATGACGAACTCCGCATAAGCCGGCGCCTCGACGGGCACCGTCACGCCCGGGACCAATTCCAGCGCCTGGCCCATGAACCCGCCGGCGACCGCGTATTCGTCCGCATCGATCGCGCCTTTCCAGAGCCCACTGCCGAAGGCAAAGCGCGGGTGCCCGCCGATCACGATGGAAACCGGAATCGGTTCGTCGCGTTCCGCCGCCCGCTGCGCGTAGTTCCAGAGGTGCCGGCGGCTGTGCAGGCTGGTGCCGAAGCGGGTCTTGCCCATCACCTGCAGCCGGTGATAGCTGGCGTTGCGGACACCTGTGTCCGGGTCCTTGGCAACAACGATCCCGTTGGTCACGTAGCGGCCGCCATCCTCGGCAAAGTGGTTCAGGATCGGCAAATAGTCGAGATCGACGTCATCGCCGGTCAGCACCACGTCGAGGACCGGGCCGGTATCACGGACCACCGGTTCGATCGTTTCCTCGCCCAACCCGGCCCAGGTCTCGATCAGATCCTCTTCTGCCACACCGAGTGCCTGGGCATAGCGCCGCCGGTCGCCGAACAGGTTGGTCACGACGGGAAACGGCGAGTCGCCGACCTTCTCGAACCAGATCACCGGCGCGCGGCCTAGCCTTTCCAGCTCCATCGCCACTGCCGTCACGTCGAAATCGATCCCGACCGGCTCGGGGATGCGCATGATGCTGCCCGGATCGATTTCCTCGAGCTCGTCGAGAAAACTTCGCAGATCCATAATCTTTTCGTTCGAGCGCATGGCGACCTTCTCCGGCTTTTCTTTTAAAGCTCACCGGCCTCGGCGGTTTCGGCTTTACGGATCCGGCGATTGACGATGAACTTCAAGAACGGGTCGGGCGGCAGGAGCGCCGCCTTCGGCAAGGCGAGCATATCCTGCAGCAATGCGCTGTCGACACCACAGATCTGTTCGGCCAGCAATTTGCCGGCCGTTGCGCCTCGAGTCAGCGGTGCGGCATCCGTCGTCATCACCGCATGCAGGCCCGGCGCCATCTCGCCGAACACGACGCCGCCATTGCGCGTAAATCCCAAAGTTCCGCCCCAGGTCCCGTCCAGTTCGATATCAGCAAGATCCGGCCAACGGCGCTTTATGCCTTCGCGATGATTGGCGAGTGCTTCGCTCAATTGCGCCTCGTCGAAACGTTTCGCGCGGCCATAGACCAAGGTGTTGCGCATCAGGATGCGGCCGTCCCGAGTGAGGCGCACCGTGCTGCCGTTCGGGCTCGCCGGCAACAATCCGAACTCCCCACCGCCGCCCGCGAGCGCTAGTTCGTCTTTCGTCAATGGGCGGGTCAGGCTGGCGAAGAGCGCGACCGGCACGACGCGACTCCGCGCAACACCGAGTTCTTCGGCAAAGATATGGTTCGCCAGAACGACCTGCCGCGCGGCGATTTCACCCTCGGGACAGATCAGCCGGAACCCGTCGTCTGAGTGGATTTCCGAAACAGGGCTTTCTTCATATAAGGAAACGTTTTCCGGAAGGGTCGAACCGAGCCCTCGCATCAACGCCGCCGGCTGCACCAGTGCCGTACCGTCGGCGCGGATACCTTGTGAATAAAATCGGGTCCCGGTAACCGCCTCCATCGCGTCCTGATCGACTGCGGAATAGGCCGTGCCGATGCCATCGAGCCCATCCGCCAGATGCTTCAGATGGGTTTCGCCCGGCCCGCCAGCGGCGACATAGATACGGCCCCAATCGCTCCAGTCGCACTGGATCTGATGCCGCATGACGATGTCGCGCAAATGCTCCAGCCCCGCGGCGCACAGCCGGTCGTTACGCCGCCCAAGCTCGAGGTCCTTCTCGCCACCGTGGCTGTGGCCCTTCAGGAGAAAGCCCGCATTGCGGCCCGAAGTGCCATAGCCAACCCGCTCTGCATCGATCAGCGCAGCCGTATCAGTGGGGCGCAATTCGCCGAGCCGGCGCGCCACGGTCAAACCGACGATGCCCGCGCCGACAACCGCGTAGTCGACCGTAACCGCCCCCTCGGCGCGTTGTGCCGGCGGCGGCGGGGGCAGGGTTTCGTACCAGCCGTTCCTGGCGCCGTCGTCGGGTAGTTTTTGCGCTTTTCGGGTCGCCATGATGTTCACTCACCGGCCGGTAGCGGCAACTCCCTGACATTGTCCACTATCTCGGCCTCGGTATCGATGACATCGGCCATTTCGGTGTCGACGACCTGGTAGGTCGGCAGGGGTTTCGGCAAGCCTTTGGTTGGCGGCTCAATGCCGAGGTCGAGCAGCTTCCGGGCCCGCGGTAGGACACGCCTGTTGATGGAACGCGATAGTTCGTCATAGCTCTTCACCGCCGATTTAAGGCCGCGGCCAAGGCTTCCGGTACGCGAAAGAACGACCGCTACACTCTCGATCAACTCATGAACCGCATCGACAATCTTTTCGTGGTTTTCGGCCTGGCGGTTGATATTGATCCGCGACCCGGCAACCCCGACAGCCGTCCATAAACCGGTCGGCCCCACCACGAAAATACCGTTCTCGGACGCCTTACGTTGAAAATCGGGATCGGCGCGCAGGACCTTCTCAACGGCGGCATCGTTTGGCAACCACATGAGGCTTATGAGCTGGCGAACCTCGCCGCCCTTGCCAGCCTCGCGGTAGTCCGATTGCACGGCGTTCCGGTAATTCTTGCCGGCGAGCGACTTGAGGTGCTGGTTCATCGTCACGGCCAACCGGCCGTACAACGCTTCCTCGGCGGCCTCGTCTTCCACTCTTGCCAGTTCGAGCAGGAATTTCGACGCTTTGCTGTCGATAACCAACACGGAATCCGCCGGCATGAAAACGATGGCATCCGGCCGGAGTGCTCTCCCCTCATCCGATTCGAACGTCTTTTGCAGAACAAAATCCGTGCCGACCGAAAGGCCAAACGACTTCAGCGTATTCTCCAAAACGGTCTCGGCGGCAAAGCCCGCGCCGGCGGGATTGGACAGCGCCCGCTCGATCACATCGACCGCATCGCGGTTCGTGCTGACCTGATCGTTCAGGGACGAAACCGTCTTCGACAGGGTCTCGAACTGGGTCAGCAGCTTGCCGCTTGCCTCTTGCACCCGCTTCTCGCCGTCTTCCTTGGCAGTCTTCGCTTCGCGCTTGTGGTCTTCGAGCAGCTTGTTGGAAAGGTCGGTCGCGGTCGAAAGCATCGCGGACCGCGCGGCAACCATCGCCTCGTCCTTGGTCTTTTCCCAATCCTCCATACGCGTCCGCATGGCCTCGATTTCCTGCCGCACCAACGCCGTGTCTTTCTCTGCTTCGCGGCGCGCCTCCTTTGCCACCTCCAGTTCCGCGACCAGCCTGTCGCGCGCTTCGTTGCTGTCGGCAAGTTGCGCGCCGATGGCGCCGATCCGCGTTTCCGCCTCGGCCGCCCGCAATCCGGCTTCCGTGGCGGACGCTTCCGCTGCTGCAGTGGCCGCGCGCTCGACCGTAAGCTCATCCCGCAGCAAACCAGTCTGCTCGTTAAGGCCCCGCGTCCGCGCATAGGCGAAAAATGCCGCGAGCGCCAACGCCACGCCGACGGCAAGACCAGGAATCAGTAAATCCATGCCCGTTTCTCCAAACTCAATTGGCGCTATCATAGCATCGATTCGCGCGCCTGCCTTGACGGGACGACCGTTCGACAATAGGTAGATGCGGCAGGAACGTATGAGAAACGCATGGCCACACTACCCATCATCATCGCGCCCGATCCGCGCCTCAAAATGAAATGCAAACCTGTCGGCCAGGTCGACGAGGCCATTGCCACGCTGATGACGGATATGCTGGAGACAATGTATCTGGCACCCGGCATTGGACTGGCCGCACCGCAGGTCGGCGTGACGAAACGCGTGATCGTCGTCGACGCAACCGGCAAGGACGAAGAGCGCAATCCCATAAAAATGGCCAATCCGGAATTGCTTTTTACGTCCGAAGAAATCTGGACCTACGAGGAAGGTTGCCTCTCGCTGCCGGACCATTATGCGGAAGTCGCCCGGCCGACGAAGGTTCGTGTGGGATATCTCGACGAAAACAACAAACGGTGCGAGCTCGAAGCCGATGAACTGCTCGCCACCTGCATACAGCACGAAATGGACCATCTGGACGGCATGCTCTTCGTCGACCATATCTCGGCGCTGAAACGCAACATGATCCTGCGCAAGCTCGTCAAGACGAAGAAGCTGAAGGCGCAGGACGCCGCTGCCGAATGATCCGGTGGCCGTAACGCGAACGCCCCTGCGCCTGATCTATATGGGAACGCCCGGCTTCGCGGTGCCGGCGCTGAAAACGCTGATCGCCGCTGGGCACGATATCGTCTGCGTTTACAGCCAGCCGCCACGGCGCGCCGGACGCGGCCAGAAAGCGCGGCCATCGCCGGTGCAGGCGTTTGCGGATGACAAGGGAATCCCGGTCCGAACGCCCAAATCACTGCGCGATCCGGAAGAACAAGCCGCCTTCGCAGCACTCGATGCGGACGCGGCGGTGGTCGCCGCCTACGGCTTGATCCTGCCGCCAGCAATCCTCGAAGCGCCTCGGTTCGGATGCCTTAATATCCACGCCTCGCTGCTGCCGCGTTGGCGCGGCGCGGCGCCGATACAGCGGGCTATTCTGGCCGGAGATACGCAATCCGGTGTCACGATCATGCAAATGGATGAGGGCCTCGATACCGGTGGCGTTCTGCTGTCCGAGGCCGTTCCAATTACGATGGAAACGACAGCAAGCAACCTGCACGATGCGCTGGCCGCGCGCGGCGGGCCGCTTGTCGTCGAGGCGCTGGACGGTCTCGCCGCCGGCACCCTGAAGGCAACGCCGCAGCCGGAGACTGGCGTCACCTATGCGGAAAAACTGAGCCGCGATGAAGGGCGGCTGGATTGGACCCGTCCCGCCCCCTATCTGGCACGCGCCGTGCGCGCCTTTACGCCCTGGCCCGGCGCCTGGTTCGAGCATGACGGCGCGCGTATCAAGATATTGGAGGCTTGCGTAGAATCGGGATCGGCAACGCCCGGCACCATCATCGATGACCGGCTGACCATTGCCTGCAGCGAAGGGGCTCTGCGGCTTCTCACGGTGCAACGCAGCGGCCGGGCGGCGGTCGACGCCGAATCCTTTCTGCGCGGCTACGATCTGCCAGCGGGCACGGTACTGCCATGATGCGCTGGAAAATCACCATCGAGTATGACGGCAGCGAGTTCGTCGGCTGGCAGCGACAAGCAAACGGTTTCTCGGTGCAGGAAGCTTTGGAGTCCGCCATCGCTGGCTTCTCTGGCGAGGAAATTACGCTGCACGGCGCGGGACGCACCGATTCCGGCGTGCACGCGCTGGCGCAAATCGCGCATTTCGACCTGGCGAAAGAAACCGACGCCGATACGGTACGCGACGCTCTCAACCATCATCTGCAGACAAAGGCCGCGACCGTCCTGCAAGCCGAAGCGGTTTCCGAGGACTTCAACGCCCGCTTTTCCGCCACCGGCCGCGAGTATCTGTACCGCATCCTGAACCGCCGCGCGCCTACCGCGCTGGAACGCGGGCGGGTTTGGCACGTGGCCCGTCCCCTGGATGCGGCAGCGATGCATACGGCAGCGCAGCACCTGGTCGGCCACCATGATTTCAGCACCTTCCGCGCCCTTCGATGCCAGGCGAAGTCGCCGGTCAAGACGCTGGATGAATTGGCGGTGTCGCGCGTCGGCGATGAAATCCATATAGCGGCCAAGGCACGCTCCTTCCTGCACAATCAGGTACGTATTCTGGCCGGAACCTTGAAGCTCGTCGGCGAAGGCGCCTGGTCGGAAGCGCAGGTCAGCGCGGCGCTAGAGGCAAAGGACAGGAGCGCCGGAGGTCCAACCGCGCCACCCGAAGGGCTGTATCTGACCCGGGTGCGCTATTGACTGTTATTCATCGTCCGGCTCGTTACGCACCTGACGCAGCGTGATCAGCACAATGTAAGCCACGAAGCACACCGCAGCGCCGACAAAGGCGGCGGTCATTCCAAACCACTGCTCGACCATCACCAGCACGACCAACCCGATGGCGGTAAGTATAATATTTTTTAAAAAACTCACCATCCGACCGGCTGCAGCGCTATTGCAGCATGCTTTGCCCGATGGCGTGAATGATCTGCCCCAGCACGAACTCTCCCGCCACGATTCCGGCAGCACCGACGCCGGACACTTCCAACCCGACGCGTGCCACATACCATTGATAGGACAGAATAATGACGGTCGCGACAAATCCGAGCGTCACGAGAAAGCCGTCCGATGCCGTGCCGGTGAATTTGACCACGAGCACGATCATGTAGATGGCGATCTGGATACCGGCCGACCAATTGTAGGCGACTATATAGCGGATATAGTATTCGTCGCGATCGATCGTCGGCGCGAGATAGGCCATCAACAGTGGCCACGCCGTCCATTGAATGACGTAGGTAATGCCCTCGACGGTGACGATCCGAAAGAAGCCCGCATCACCAGTGCCGCTGCTGGCAAAGGCGATCCACAAGATATAGCCCGGCAGTACGATAACGGCGCAGAAAAAGGACTTCCAGAAACCTTCGATCGAGGTGTCGAGCCATTCGAGGCCGCGAGGATCGCGCAGGAACAACCGCCAGGCCCCGTACAGCGACAGCAGGACCTCGTGGCGGGCGATCATTGGAAGTATCCGCGTAGAACCGCTTCGTAAATTTCCGATAGTTTGCGTATGTCCTCGACGGCGGTGCGTTCGTCGACCTTGTGCATGGTCTGGCTAATCAGTCCGAACTCCGCCACCGGGCAATAATCCTTGATGAAGCGGGCATCGGACGTGCCGCCGGTGGTGCTCAGCTCAGGCCGCTGGCCCAGCACCTTTTCGCAAGCGTCGGACACCAGGTCGCTGAGCTGACCCGGGGGCGTCAGGAAGGATTCGCCACTGACCACGATGTCGAGCTCGTAACGCCCGCCCTCGCCGATCGCCGCATCGAAAGTCTTATGCAGCCAGTCGGTGAGACTCGCCGAACTGTGCAGATCGTTGAAGCGGATATTGAACGTCGCGCGCGCCTCGCCCGGAATGACATTCGTTGTCGGGTTGCCGATGTCGATCGTCGAGATCTGCAAGGTCGAGGGCTGGAAGAATTCCGATCCTTCATCTATCGGCGCCGCCGTGATCGCCCGCAGCAGGTCGACGATGCGGTGCGCGGCATTGTCCGCCAGATGCGGGTAGGCCGTATGTCCTTGCTCGCCCTTGATCGTGAGCCAGCCATTGAGGCTGCCGCGGCGGCCGATCTTCATCATCTCGCCGAGTGCCATTGGATTGGTTGGCTCGCCGACGATGCAGACATCCATGGCCTCGCCGTTTTCGACCATCCATTGCAGCATCTTCTTCGTGCCGTTGACCGATGGTCCCTCTTCGTCGCCCGTGATCAGCAGGCTGATCGAGCCGGGAGGCGGCCCGTCTTCGGTAAAACGCTTTATGGCTGCGGCGAAGGCCGCAATGGCGCCCTTCATGTCGCTGGCGCCTCGGCCGAACAGGATACCGTCCTGGATTTCCGCCGCGAACGGATCGACCGACCAGGCGTCGCGCGCGCCGACCGGGACGACATCGGTGTGCCCGGCGAAACAGAAGTTCGGCGCGGACTCGCCCAGCCGGGCATAGAGGTTGTCGACGTCGGGCGTTCCCTCTTCGGCGAACACAAGACGCTGGCATTTGAAACCCATGCCCTCCAGCGTCGTCTGCAAGAGGTTGAGCGCACCGCCTTCTTCCGGCGTCACGCTCGGGCAGCGGATCAGATCTCGCGCAAGCGTGACCGGGTCGATCACGACTAGTCCCTTAAGAGATCGTTGATCGAGGTCTTCGAACGGGTCTGGGCATCCACGGTCTTGACGATCACGACGCAGGCGAGGCTCGGGGTCGGCGCGCCTTCGGGGCTCTGCGGACCGGGCAAGGCACCCGGCACGACTACCGAGTATGCCGGCACGCGACCGCGATGAATCTCACCGGTCTGGCGATCGACGATCTTGGTCGAGCCACTGATGAAACAGCCCATAGCGAGTACGGCGCCTTCTTCAACGATGACGCCCTCCACCACTTCGGAGCGCGCACCGACGAAGCAGTTGTCTTCAATGATCACCGGATCGGCCTGGAGCGGTTCCAAGACGCCCCCGATCCCAACCCCGCCGGACAGATGACAGTTCTTGCCGATCTGCGCGCAGGACCCAACCGTTGCCCATGTATCGACCATCGTACCCTCGTCGACATAGGCGCCGAGATTGACGAAGCTCGGCATCAAAATCACGTTCGGCGCGATATAGGCGGAATGGCGCACGATGCAGTTCGGCACGGCGCGGAAACCGGCTTCGCCGAACTCGGACGCGGTCCAGCCTTCAAACTTCGAGGGCACCTTGTCCCACCATGTCGTATTCGCACCAGGACCGCCCGCGATCGTGGTCATATCGTTGAGCCGGAAGGACAGCAGAACCGCCTTCTTGAGCCACTGATTGACATGCCATTCGCCGCCGATTTTCTCCGCGACCCGGCCCGTGCCGGAATCCATCATGTTCAGCGCAGTGTCGACGGCGTCGCGCACCGCCCCCGTCGTATCGCTCGAGACCGTATCGCGGTCCTCCCAAGCTTGATCGATCGTCTTTTGCAGGTCGGCGTGGCTCATTTGCGGCGTAACCTTTCACGCGTTGGATGTCCGGAAAGCGCGAATGTGGTCGAGATGCGGAGGCGAGTCAACCCGACCTCCCAAAGCCGCATGCGACGCGTTACGGCGTTGTTTACGGCGCGTTATCGCCGTCCAGAATTCCCTGCAGCCAGTCCAGCAAATCGTCGGCGACATGATGGATATGATCGTCCTCTTCCGGCGAACCGTCATATCGCGCCGTGCGGATCAGCACCGTACTCATTCCCATCGCATGGGCCGGCTCCAAATTGCGCGCGATATCCTCGACCATAACCGCGCGCTGCGGTTGGACATCGAATTTTTGTACGAAATCCCGGTAGGGTTCGGGGTCTGGCTTCGGGCGATATCCGGCTGCGATGATATCGTAAATCCCGTCGAACAAATCCGTAATGCCGAGACGGTCCATGACGTTCTCCGCATGCTTGACCGATCCGTTCGTATAGACGAGCCGCTGACCCGGCAATTGTCTCAAGGCATCGCGCAAATCGGGGCTCGGCGGAATCGGCGTTACGTCGATATCATGCACGAAATCGAGGAATACATCGGGATGGATGCCGTCGTTCGCCATGAGGCCCGCGAGCGTCGTGCCGTGCTCATGATAATAGCGTTTCTGCAACTTCCTCGCATCGATGCGGTCGATGCCCAAATGCTGCGATATGAACGCACCCATCTTCACATCGATCTGGCTGAACAGGTCGCAAGCTGCTGGATACAGGGTGTTATCCAGATCGAAGACCCAGTAGTCGGTTTCATGAAAAGGCGGTTGCGGTGTAAATTTATTCGTCATGGCACGGAGAGTGCGTGAACGGGAACCGGGACGCAAGCAATGTTGCGCCCGGATCCCCTAAATTCTAACGATTGGTTAACAGTTTGTAACTAAGCTGCTCCGGATCGTCGCAACTGTCGCAGGGCCGCTTCGCGCACCGTCACCGGAACTCGAATGAAACCACTTTCTACAGTCCGCACGCTGGGCGACGGTGCCATCGACGGGAATTCGGGACCGAACGCAGCGGCCTGCAAAAATGCAACGGTTGCCGTAGACGGCCAAGCAGCCTCTTTGGCGCACCTGCCGGGCCCTGTTTTGCATATAAATTCCGACGGCGCGATCGTGGGTCTCAATGAAGAGGGCACCTATTTGGCGCATTCGCTCCATGAAGGCGATGCCGCGCAATGCCTGGCGCAACTTCGCGCCTTGGCGAGCACCGCAGCCGAGACCTCGATCCAATCGGTTTCTTGGTCTGAAGAGAGCCAAACGCGTTGGATGGAGGCGACCGTCATTCCCACCGACGATGGTGGTGCATTCATCGTCGGGCGAGACTCGACTCTCGAAATCAATATGCGCCTGGCGCTCGTGGATTCGCGGCAGCGATTCAAGGATTTGGTCGACGTTTCGAGCGACTTCGCCTGGGAAACCGACACCGCCGGCACGTTCGTCTTTGTGTCACCGCGGGGCGCGCTGGGGTATTCCGCGGACGCGATGGTCGGCACCGTCGCTCGCGATCTGCTCTATCGTATCTCGGATCCGCCAAGTCGCTTTGCGTTCGAAGCCCAGGACATCATCGAGGAAACGGAGCTATGGCTCAAAAACGCCGACGGCAATGCGGCGTGCGTCCTCGCCAGCGCAAAGCCCGTTTGGAATAAGCTGGGCGAACGTACGGGCGCGCGTGGCGTCTGCCGCGACATTACCGCCGAACGGCTACGCGAAAACGACATCGCGCGCATGAAGGTGCGGGAACAGGTAATTGCCTATGTCGTCGACGCCGTACGCGATGAGGCACGTCCAACCGATATGCTAAGCACGGCGGTTACTTCGATCGGCAAGGCGATGACCGACACGGCATGCGCTGTCTATCAAAGAGAGAGCCGAGATAGCTTGAACCTGGTTGCGCATTACGGCTCGCTGCCGGAAAGCAGGGAACTGGCCGAGGCGATCGACCGCGTGTGCACCGATTTTGCCGCGCATGAAGATTTCGTCGGCGGACACCGTACCCTGATGACGGCGACTCATTATCGAAACGACATGAATGGCGCCATCCTGCTCAGCCGGGAGTCGGAAACCGAGTGGAACGCGCACGATCGATCGCTTATCGACGCGGTCGCGGGCCAGCTTGGCATCGCGCTTCAGCAGGTCTCGGACCAGAAGGAACTCGAGCGTCTGTCCCGCACTGACGCGCTGACGGGACTGTTCAACCGCCGAGCCTTCACCGAGGAGCTGGAACGGGCGATACACCGGTCGCGGCGCAATGGGTTTCAGAGTGCGGTCTTTTTTGTCGACTTGAATAACTTCAAAGCCGTGAACGATACGCACGGGCACGACGTAGGCGACCGTGTCTTGACGCGGCTGAGCGACATCCTGCGCGCCGCCGCCCGCAGTTACGACTTCGTGGCCCGTTTGGGCGGCGACGAGTTTGCGCTCTGGTTCGAGAATATCGACAAGCAGGCGGCACGTCGTCGTGCCGGAGAAATCATCCGCAACTGTAAATCCCTCGACCAATTCAGCGGCGCCCCGGACAAGCGGCTCGGGCTGTCAATCGGCATCGCGATGGATCAACCTAATTCCGTCGAAACGTCCGATGGGCTGTTGAAACGCGCGGACGCCGCGATGTATCGCGCAAAACACTCCCGCAAACACAGTATTTCGATGGCTCGCGACAAAACTTCGCCCCAATGAGATGAGCGAAATTCGACAAAACACCTCGATCGAAGAGATCGATTATCAGGGCGCCAAACGGATCGCCCGTAACGGCGACACCGAGGCGCGCTGCGCGCTGGCATCCCGCGAAGACACGCAGCCCGAAATTCTCTATTTCCTGGCGGAAGACCCTGACATCGAAGTACGGCGGCGCATTGCTGAAAACGCGGAAACACCAGGCCAGGCGGACTTGCTGCTTGCCCGGGACGAGTGTGAGGAGGTGCGGTGCGTCCTCGCGACGAAGATCAGCCGGCTCTTTCCCGAAGTTTCGGCGACGGAACGCAGTATCATGCGCCGTACCGTTCTCGACATTCTAGAAGTTCTGGCCGCCGACCAGACCAAACAGGTCCGCGAGTTCGTCAGCGATGCGCTAAAGGATGCCCCCGACGTCCCGCAACAGGTCATTCGTCAGCTGGCGGCGGACCCGCATTTGACGGTCTGTGGGCCTATATTGGAGTTCTCTCCCGTTTTAACGGAAGAGGACCTTCTCGAACTCATTGCCAGTCAGCCGGTTCAAGGTGCGCTTGGCGCCATCTCCCGGCGGTCTGCCGTGGATGAGACGGTATCCGATGCAATTGTGGCGAGCCACGATACCAACGCGATCGCCGATCTGCTTTCGAACCCGAGCGCGCAGATACGCGAAGAAACGCTGGATAGCTTGATCGATAGCGCTCCGGCCATCGACGCCTGGCATGCGCCGCTCATCGGCCGGCAGCAGCTTCCCGCAAACGCGGCACGGCGCATTGCCGGGTTCGTTGCGAAGTCCCTGCTCGACACGCTCCGCCAGCGGACGGATTTGGATAAAAATACCCTGGACGCCGTCTCCGAAGCCGTGAACGATCGGCTGCAGGACAAGCCGGCGGATCCGTCGAAAAATCGCTGGATTCATGATTCGGATGATGCCGCGCCGGCAAACACCGGAACCCCACGGCAGCAAGTCTTGACGTTGCATCGTGAAGGCAGACTCAACGAGAAAGTTATCGGCGACGCCGCAGCTGCGGGCGATACGGCCTTCGTCGTCATCGCACTTTCCCAACGTTCCGGCGTGGAGGAACGCGCGGCACATCGTATTTTCGAGATGCGCAGTCCAAAAGGCATTGTTGCGATATGCTGGAAAGCAAACCTGAGCATGGAATTGGCGGTACGCCTGCAACATAACATCGGCAGCATCGCGCCGGGTGCGACGCTCAAATCGGAAAACAGCCCCGACTATCCGCTCTCGGAAGCGGAAATGCTTTGGCAGATTGAGTTTTTTGAGTCCGACTTCTGACGGCTTAGCGTCCCTCGCGGATCATCGTGCCTGACCCGTGCGCGGTAAAGATCTCGAGCAGCGTCGCATGCAACGCGCGGCCGTCGACGATCACGGCGGCGCCGACGCCGCCTTCGATCGCCTGAACACAGGTTTCCACCTTGGGGATCATACCGCCGCTAAGAGTACCGTCCGCCATCCGCGCTTGTGCATCGGCAATGCTCATTTCCTTGATCAACTGACCATTCTTGTCGAGCACCCCTTCGATATCGGTCAGCAGCAACAGCCGCGTCGCCCCCGTCGCGACAGCAATCGCGCCGGCAACGGTGTCCGCATTGATATTGTATGTCTGACCGTCCGCGCCCAAACCGATGGGAGCGATGACGGGAATGAAGTCGGACTGCGTAAAAATTTCCAGGACGCGGGGGTCGATCCGTGTCGGTTCGCCGACAAATCCCAAATCGAGGACGCGCTCGATATTGGAATCGCTGTCCGGACGGGTCCGGGTCAATTTGCGTGCTTCGATAAGACCGCCATCCTTGCCGGACAATCCCACTGCACGCCCACCGGCTGCCGTAATCGCGGCAACGATCTCCTTGTTGATCTTGCCGGACAGGACCATCTCGACGATTTCCACCGTCGCCGCGTCGGTCACCCGCAAGCCGTCGACGAATTCGCTTTCGATCGCCAAACGCTTCAGCATGGCGCCAATCTGCGGCCCGCCACCATGTACGACAACAGGATTCAGACCAACCTGTTTCAGTAGAACGACATCACGGGCGAAGGCTTCGGAGAGTGCTGATTCCCCCATCGCATGACCGCCGTATTTTACGACAATCACCTTGCCGGCATGCTTGCGCATATACGGCAACGCTTCGGTCAGGATATCGGCTTTGGCCAGCCATTCCGCGCGCTGGTCGTGCGTATTCTTGCTCATCTCGCTGTCCTTGTCCGGCGGGCGCGGAACTTTAGTGTGATGATACTGAAGTTCGCCGCATTGAATGCGACGAATTTTAGGATCTGAATCACACTAAACTCAAATAGTTAGTGTGCTGATTCACGCGAAATTCAATCCTTTGAATTTCACGATCAGGACACTAGCTCAAAGGTCGGGGTGCTGCCAGTGTAAGCAGCGTCGCGCGCAATTCGGGGATACCGCGTCCCTTGCGGGCACTGGTGACGATGATTTCGGGGATGGCAGCAGCACGTGTCTTCAGAACTTTATCCAACCCGGAAATACAGTCGTCGAGCGCCGCCGTCTTGGTCTTATCCGCCTTGGTCAGCACGATTTGATAGGATACCGCCGCCTTGTCCAGAACATCCATGGTTTCCAGATCGTTGCGGGTGGCGCCCCGACGGCTATCCAGAAGCAGACAGATCCGGCGCAGACCGACACGGCCTCTGAGATAATCCCGGACCAGCGCGGACCACGTGTTGACATCCTTCTTCGAAGCGCGGGCATAGCCATAACCCGGCAAATCGACCAGCACGATACGGCCGCCGAGATCGAAGAAATTGAGCTGTTGAGTGCGCCCCGGCGTATGGCTGGTCCGGGCCAGAGTCTTGCGCCCGGTCAGGGCGTTGACGAGACTCGATTTGCCGACATTGGACCGTCCGGCGAATGCGATCTCTGGCAAATTGTCAGGCGGCAATCCGGCGAGGTCAGCCACGCCCATAAAGAACGTGCATTCCTGGGCGAAGAGATGGCGCCCCGCTTCGATCTCTTCGGGCGTGAATTCCAACGTCAGGTCGACTTGCCTCCGCTTGATCCCGCTACCGGTCCACCGCCCACGCTGACGCCTTGACGGCGCATGATGACCCATTGCTGCGAGATCGACAGCACGTTGTTCCATGCCCAATAGATCACCAAACCGGCAGGGAAACTGCCCAGCAGGAAGGTGAAAATCAGTGGCATGAACATGAATACCTTGGCTTGAATCGGATCGGTCGGCGCCGGGTTCAGTTTCTGCTGCAGATACATGGTGAAACCCATGATAATCGGCCAGATGCCGATATTCGCGATCGCGAAGGTAGTGGGCACGTCCCAGGGGACAAGACCAAAGGCCGTCATAAAGCCCAGCGGGTCCGGCGCGGAAAGGTCGTGAATCCATCCGTAGAACGGCGCCTGCCGCATCTCGATGTTCACAAACAACACCTTATAGAGCGCGAAGAAAACCGGGATCTGGACGAGGATCGGCAGGCAGCCTGCTGCGGGGTTGGCGCCCTCCTTCTTATACAGCGCCATCATTTCCTGATTGAGACGCTGCTTGTCCTCGCCATACTTGTCCCGCAATTCGACGAGCTTCGGCTGCAGCAGCTTCATCTTGCTCATCGACTTATAGGACTTGTTCGCCAACGGGAAGAAAACCAGCTTGATGCCGACCGTCAGCGCGAGAATCGCCAGGCCGAAATTGCCGAGATACTCGTTCAGCCAGTGGATCGCATAAAAAATCGGTTTGGTTAGCCAATAAAAGATACCGAAATCGACCGCCTTGTCGAAAAGCGGCACACCGAGTTCTGCTTCATACTTGTCTAGAAGTTTCACTTCTTTCGCGCCGGCGAAGAGGTGCGTCGAATAGACGCCCGTCCCACCGGTCGGCACGCTCCTCGGCTGGGCGAGATAATCGGCCTGATAGAGGTCGAGGGGCCCCCGCTTACCAGCGATGAAACGCGCCCGGAACTTTTCCTTCTGATCGGGGATCAGCGTTGCCAGCCAGTATTTGTCCGTGATGCCGAGCCAGCCGCCGGTTGTCTCGACTTCCTCCTTGTCGCCCTCGCGCACATCATCATAGTCGGTTTCCTTCAGCGTATCGTTGAACACGCCGATCAGTCCCTCATGAAGAATGTAGAAGCCGGAGATCTCCGGCGTACCGGTCCGCGACAGCAATCCGTACGGTGTGACGGTTATCGGCGCGCCCGTCGTATTCTTCACCCGCTGCGTCAGCGCGATCATGTAGTTTTCATCTAATGAATAGGTCTGCTCGAAAACCAAACCTTCGCCGTTGTCCCAAGACAGCGTCACCGGCTTTTCCGGCGAGAGTGTCGTGCCGTTAGCATTCCAACGAGTGTCCGCGTGAGGCAGTTTCAAGCCTTTCCCGACCCAACCGAATTCAGCGTAATAGGGCCGTTCGACCTGAGTCGGGTGGAGCAGGACGATATTTGGGCTTTCAGGGCCTAGTTCTTCGCGATAGTCCCGCAGGATCAGATCGTCGACCCGCCCGCCAATCAACGCAATCGACCCGTCCAACCGATCCGAACGGATTTGCACACGCGGTGTTTTCGACAGCGCCGCTTCTCGCGTCTCCGCCGCCGTCGCACCTGCGCTTAATCCAGCGGCGCCCAAATTCGGGCCGAGCCCAGAATCAAGGCCCGGCGCCGTTCCGGGCGCCGCCGCCTGTCCCGGGACTGCGGGCTGTACGCCCGCCGCCTTCTGCCGCGCTTCTTCTTCCAGGCGCTGCTGCTCGACCAGTGCCTGCTGCTTTTCGATCCGCGGCGCCTCGATAAAATACTGCCACCCAAACAGAATGACGATGGAAATGACGATGGCGACCATCACGTTCTTTTGTTCGATCATACGCCCTGTTCCATTCTGTCTGTCGCCACCGCGTCGTTGTTTTCGATCGCTTTTCCGCAACACTTTTCGGGAACCGGGTCATAGCCGGACCCGCCCCACGGATGGCAGCGCGCGATCCGCCGAACGCCAAGCCAGCCGCCTGCAATTGCCCCATGTTTCCGGACCGCCTGATGGGCATAAGCCGAACAAGTGGGCCAATAACGGCAATGCGCCGGGAGCAGTGGCGAAACAACGATCTGGTATCCGCGGATCAATGCCCGCAACGCGACTGACGCCGGTGTCATGGGAGCAAACGCACGATTAATCATCCCGCCATACGTTGAGCCGCTTCATAGCGGTTTCAAGGTCCTCGACAAGCGCTGAAAACGGCCGGTCTGCCGTTCCCACGCGCGCGATCATGACGTAGTCATGACCGTGCTTGGCATGCAGAGGGATAACCTTCTCCGCCAGCGCACGCAAGCGCCGACGTGCCCGATTACGCCGTACAGCATTTCCGACACGGCGGCTAGCGGTCAAACCGACACGCGCCTCGCCTTCGCCATCAGGCCGCCGCAGCGCCTGCAAGACGAGGCCCGGCCTGGCTGAACTGCGCCGCGCCCGCGTGAGACGGCGGAATTCCGCCCGCCGGGTCAGGCGTTCGAACGCCGTACGCATCAATGAAGCAGTTTAGGCTGACAGCCGCTTGCGGCCTCGTGCACGGCGGCGGGCAAGCACCCTGCGGCCGGCCTTCGTCGCCATGCGGCTACGGAACCCGTGGCGCCGTTTCCTGACGATACGGCTGGGCTGAAATGTACGTTTCACGGCGGCTCTCCGAATACGAACTTTATAGTGGTGGCGCTGTATAAAAGCTGTACTGCGCCAAGTCAATCGGCGCGCGCGCATACCCTGTCCGGCGGATTTCGTGCGCTTCCGTTGGATTCTCTCCCCAATGTCACGCTAAGGTAACTGGCACCCGCGGCTGTCCTGTAATAGATCGCACGATAAGCGCCGTCGGCAGCACCCTGATCGACCAATTTCAAGCGAGGATCGCGTGGGCGAAGAGCAATCTGGACAAGTGGCAGGCACGGACCAGCCCTTCAGCCTCAAGCGCTTATGGCCTCTCGCAGTGCTCGTCGCCGGATTCGCCCTGTTTTTCCTCCTGGGACTCGATCACTATTTCAGTTTCGAGGTCTTGCGCGAACATCGCGACTGGCTGCTGACTCAGGTCGAAAACCATGCCGCAACCGCCGCGCTGGCCTATGTCGCCATCTACGCGGTTTCGACGGCATTCTCCCTGCCGGTCGGCCTCGTCCTGACGGTCGTGGGCGGGTTCCTTTTCGGCCAGCTTCTCGGCGTCGTCTATGTCGTTTTCGCCGCGACCACCGGTGCGACGGCGTTGTTTCTCGTCGCCAAAACGACAATTGGCGACGCGCTGGAAGCGCGCATGGGGCCGTGGATGAAGAAGATGGAAAAAGGCTTCCAGGACAACGCGTTAAGCTATCTTCTGATCATGCGTCTGGTCCCAGTCTTTCCGTTCTTTGCCGTCAATCTGGCGCCGGCCTTCCTTGGAGTCCGATTGAAGACCTATTTCTTCGCTACGCTTTTCGGGATCATTCCCGGATCCGCGGTATACGTCCAAGTCGGCGTCGGTCTGAGCAGCATTCTCGAAAGCGGTGAAGAGTTCACACCCGCCAGCGCCCTAACGCCCGATGTTATGATCGCACTTGCCGGCTTGGTCATTCTGTCGATGGTTCCTATCGTGTATAAGAAGATCAAGAAAAACCGGAATACGTGATACCAATGGCGCTGAAACGCACAGCCCGGGAGACGGGATATGTCGCCGCAAGAATTCCGCCTTCCGCCTGAGCGACGGCTGCCGCAACCGCGGTAACGGGATGATGCATAGCCTCTCGGCACGCCTGCTGATATTTACCATCTTCTTCGTCATGCTTGCCGAAGTCCTCATCTTCGTGCCGTCCGTCGCCCGGTTCCGACTCTCCTGGTTGAACGAGAAACTGAGCGCCGGGCACCTCGCCGTCCTCACCTTGGATATGGCGCCGCAAGACATGGTCAGCGATCATTTGCGAGAGGAACTGCTTGCCCATGTGGGCACCTACGGCATCAATGTCAGGCGCGGCGGCGCAAAGCTTGTCCTCTCGCGGGACACGCCGCCGCCGGTTCAGGAAACCATCGATCTTGGCAGCCGGCCTCTGTCGCTGCTCATTATGGAAGCGATGGCAGTCCTGCTGCGAACCGAAGACAGAGTCTTGCGGGTTATCGGACCGTCACCGAAGGACCCTAACATCGTCATCGAAGTCATTATCGAAGAACGGCCGCTGCGGGCAGCCGTCGTCGATTTCGCCTGGCGAATTTTCGTCCTGTCTCTGGTCATCTCGCTTATCACCGCCACGCTGGTTTACCTGACCTTGCAATGGATGCTGGTCCGCCCGATGCGGCGGATCACAGAAAGTATGACATCGTTCCGCGAGGACCCGGAGGATGCGAAGCGCATCTTCACACCATCGGAGCGCGTCGACGAAATCGGCGTGGCTCAGCGCGAGCTTGCCAACATGCAGGGAGCGCTGCGCGCCGCGTTGCGGCAAAAGGCCCGTTTGGCGGCGCTCGGCACTGCTGTGGCGAAGATCAATCATGATCTGCGCGGTATCCTGTCGTCCGCCCTGGTGGTTTCCGATCGCCTCGAGGGCAGTGACGACCCGGACGTGCGACGTGTCACGCCGACCCTGGTTTCTGCGATCGACCGTGCCGTTGGACTGTGCAGCGACACGCTGGCTTATGTCCGCCACGAAGAATCGGCGCTGAAACGAGACCAATTCGCCCTTTCCCCCCTGGTCACCGATATCGCCGAGGCCGTGGAGACAAACGAGGCCACCCGGACGGAGGTCCGCAACCAGGTCCAGAACGGGTTGGAAGTCAATGTCGACCGCGATCAGCTGTTCCGCCTGTTAACCAACCTGACGCGCAATGCGGCGGAAGCCGGTGCCGACCAAGTCTGCATCAGTGCCGAGAAACGGGGCGCCGTTGTCGAGATCGCGATACGCGATGACGGGCCCGGCCTCCCGCCGCGCGCGCGCGAAAAGCTGTTCCGCCCCTTCGAAGGATCCGTCCGCGCCGGCGGCACCGGCCTGGGTCTGGCCATTGCCCGCGAGCTGGCGCGCAATCATGGCGGCGACCTCTCGCTTGTCGAGTCCGGGGAGAACGGCACCGAATTCCGGCTCACGCTGCCTGCCGCTTGAACGAACGTACACACCTGTTCACATCGGGGTGAAAAACCCGCTGTCCCCGCGCAGCACGCACTACATTAGTTACACCCCCCGAACGGCCGCGGACGGTCGCCGGTGATTGGAATTTATTCCGAAAACCGGCGGCCGTCCGCACCGTTTAGAGTACCCCTTAATCCAGCTGCAAAGTCAGCGACTTCAGATACGCTGTCTCGGGCAATCCGGGATGCACCGGATGGTCGGGGGCTGCACCGGCGGCGCGCAGGATACGGCCCGAGCGATGGGCGTCCGACAGCCCCTTTTGCACAAGGTCGCCGAACAGCCCCGGCGCAACATTGTGCGAGCATGACGCAACGAACAGGATACCGCCCGGCGCGACGAGCCGGGCTGCGAGCCGCACCATCTTGCGATACGCCCGGCTGCCCCGATGCAAATCCTTCTTCGATTTCACGAACGCCGGCGGGTCCGCGATCACAATGCCGTAACGCATATCGTCGGCGGCGCGGCGCTCCATCTCCTCGAAGGCATCCGCCTTGACCAACTGGCAACGCGCCGCCACGCCGTTGCGCACCGCCGACTCCGCCGCGCTTTCCAGGGCCGCGGCAGATCGGTCCACCAACACCGCTTCGGCTGCGCCTGCGACAAGCGCCTGGACCCCGAAACCGCCGCCATAGGCGTAGAAATCGATCACACCCGCGTCCCGCGCAAGCGAGGCGATGAAAGCCCGGTTTTCACGCTGATCGAAAAACCAGCCAGTCTTCTGGCCCTGCGCCAGGCTTGCAGCAAACGTTGCGCCGTTCTCACGAACCGGCACGGCAGCGTCAGCCGCACCTCGCGCCGCCGAGACTTCCAGAGACAGTTCCTCACGCAACCGGCTTGGGCTGTCGTTGCGAAGCACGATCGTATTCAGCGGTACGAGCGCATCCAACGCATCGATAATCATATCGCGGCGCACATCCATGCCGGCGGCGTTCAGCTGCAATACAGCCGCATCGCCATACCGGTCGATCACCAATCCTGGCAGCCCGTCCGCCTCCGCATGCACGAGGCGGTAAAAGGGCTCGCCGAACAAGCGGTTGCGCAGCGCAAGCGCCCGGCCAAGACGATCAGCAAAGAACGCCCCATCCACGGCGACGTCCGTTTTGCGATCCACCAGTCGGCCGGCAACGAGCGAATACGGATTGAACAGCGCGGTACCATAGGTCTCGCCATTGTCGCCGACGACCGTTACCGCGGTCCCGGCGTCGATCTCCATCGCCGTATCGCGCTCGGCGATCTCGTTGGAAAAAATCCAGGGATGCCCGGCTTTGGCACGCTTATGCCGTCCGGGCAGAAGTTTGACGATCTGATGCATGACGGGCCTTATACCAAGGATCGATGATAGTGACCCCTAGAGATCGCGAATGCGGTCCGTCGGGTAGGAGGGGCGGCGCAGTCGATGCGGGGCATCGTCAAGCCGTTCCGACGCCCTCCGACGGACCGCATTCGCGACCCGAAGGGCGGGTTATCACGGCTTTCGGACAGCGTCGCGCCCGGCTTCCGATACCCCGCATCGCCGCGCCGTGCGCTCCTTGCCGAAAACCTGGATAACCCGTCTCTATGCGTCATGATCAGCGCTCCTTGGTATAATACCAAGGAGCGCTGATCATGACTGCTAATTGCACCCAAAATCGCGGCTTATTGTGCCCTGCAGCATTTCCGCCTATTGTGGCCGCCGCTTGCGAGGGAAGGCCCAATATCTACCTCATGGCGCTGCCGAAAACATGGATGAAAGCCATGCAAACCGTCAGAAACCGGAAGTCGAAGAAACTGAATACCAAGCATATTGAGATCGTCCGAGACGTCTCAACGCTGCGGGCGAAAGTCCGGGAATGGCGCCAGAACGGTGAAACGATCGGCTTGATTCCGACGATGGGGGCCCTGCATGACGGCCATCTGGCGCTGGTCAAGGCGGCCCAACGGACTTGCGACCGGACGGTTACGTCGATCTTCGTGAACCCGACCCAATTCGCGCCAAGCGAGGATTTCGAATCCTACCCGCGCGATGAGGCGGACGATATCGCAAAACTTGATTCCCTGTCGGCGGATATCGCCTTCATGCCAGGTGTCGCCGACATGTACGCGGACGGCTTCTCGACCAGGGTTGCCGTTTCAGGCTTGAGCGAAGGTCTTTGCGGCGCCAGCCGTCCGCACTTCTTTGGCGGCGTTGCCACAGTTGTTACCAAGCTGCTGCTCCAGGCGCTCCCCGACCGGGCGTATTTCGGCGAAAAAGACTATCAGCAGCTCCAGGTCGTCAGCCGCATGGTCCGCGACCTCGATATTCCCTCGACGATCGTCGGTGTTCCCACGGTGCGCGAATCCGACGGCCTCGCCATGTCGTCCCGCAATTGGTATTTGTCGCCGCAGGAACGCACCGTCGCGCCGACGCTACACAACGTCCTTCGCGACGTCGCGGCACGGGTCGCTGGAGGCGAAGACTGCGCCAGCGCGATCGCCGCAGGACGCGCCGTGCTGGAAACCGCCGGCTTCGGACCGGTCGACTATATCGCCGTGTGTCACGCCGAATCGCTGGAACCGCTCGACCGGGTGGACGGACCCGCACGCGTTCTGGCCGCGGCGCATCTTGGCCGGACCCGCCTGATCGACAACGTCCCAGTTAAATAACGATCAGCCCCTTCCGCCGGAAATCGGCGCGGCATAGGCGAGTTCGACGTCCCAGGGAAACAGGATCCATGTATCCTGGCTGACTTCCGTCACATAGGTATCGACCAGCGGCCGGCCCGCCGGCTTGGCGTAGACGGTTGCGAAATGCGCTTGCGGCAGCATTTTCCGGACGATGCGCGCCGTGCGGCCCGTATCGACCAAATCGTCCACGATGAGCCAGCCCGCGCCACTTCCTTCAACCGTTTTGAGGATTTTTGCGTCGCCGTGGTCCTTGTGCTCGTAGGACGCGATGCACACCGTATCCACGAGCCGGACATCGAGCTCGCGGGCCACGATCGCGGCTGGCACGAGCCCGCCCCGGGTAACCGCAACGACCCCGTCGAAGGGCCCGAGTTCGAGCAGGCGCCATGCGAGCGCCCGCGCGTTGCGGTGCAGTTCTTCCCAGGAAACCGGGAAATCCTTCGGCGCGCTCATGCCGATCCTCCATTCGGGCGAACCAGGACACAGCCGGCGATGCGCCATGACCCATCCGACTGGCGCGCCATCATGTACAAGCCCACCACCTGTCCGCCATCCGGCCCGGTGAACAGAACGCGTTGTACCAATTGCTGGTCTCGCTCCACTAGATCGAGATAGGTGACAGCACGCGGCCGATAGACCGGTGCATAGGACGCTGCCACCATGCACAGGAAATTCTCCGGAGAACCGAACATTGCCTGAATGTCCGGGCTGGCGATAGCGAACGCCGCCGCCGCGTCATCGCGCTGAAAGGCATCAAGCTGCGCGCCGATAACCGACAGAATGCCGGCGCGACGCGCGTCCTCCGCAACAACCGGCAGGCTCGATAGAAGAAAAACCAAAAGGGCGGCAAATACTCTAACCCGCATCAACCGCTCTCCTGTTAGGCGGAAAGACTAAGCCGTTACCGGACGTATATTTGAACCTCGTTCGATTCCACGTCCTGGCTAGAGCGCGACGACAGCTTCACGCGGTTCGCGGGAAGCCCCATATCGGCCAGGGTCCGCAGCACGCTCTCGGCGTTCCGCTTGCTCTGCGTGCTGTTCAAGGCGGCCTGTGCCGGACTGCCGCGTTTCGGGCTGACCGCCACGAGATCGAACGACGCATTGGGCTTGCGCTCCAGCGCCCGGCTGACCGCGTTGTACAGAGCCTGCTGAAACTGAATGTTGGGCCGGTCAAAGCGGATCACCACAAGCGGCCGTTCGCCCACGACCGGGCCGGCCGACTGCGCCGCAGCGCTCGCCAGTGCTTGGCTTTGCGCAAAGGCGCGGTTGACCAGACTGGTGCCGTACAATTCACCATTCTTCACCGCAAGCGACATGGTCGTAAGGTTGCGGCGCTCATTGCCGACATAGGTCGTCTGCCGCGACACGTCCTCGCTCAACTCGTTCAGCAGCCGGTCGATCAGCACGACGGTGCGGTTGACTTCGTCTTCCAGGACGCGGAGTTGGCGGTGATCCTCGTCGACCGCGCCGCTCAGCGCGTAGGTCGCCCGCACGCTGTCGAGCAGCCACGCAGCGAGCCCGGCTTCGCCGGCAGCGTCGTTGGACAGCTTGTCCATGCGGCCAAGGCTTTCGCCGATCTGCTCCAGCTTCTGCTGTGCCTCGTTCCACTGCTTGACCAGAACCGGATTGCCCGGCGTCGTGCCAACCTGGAGCTTGGCGTTCATCGCCGCCACCACTTCATGGTAGCGCCGGGACGAACCGATATTCTGCGCCGTGAGCTGCGTCATACGTTTGTTCAGATCGCCGACCGAACGCTGCAACTTGCCAAGGTCGGTGCGCATCTGCGCCACCTTACGGCCGACGAAGGTGCCCGACGGCTGGCCGGCAGCCTGTGCCGCCGCCGCTGCCTGCGCGCTTTGCTGGGGCGGCGTGAAGGTCGGTTCCTTCGGCGCGGGGATATCGATCCGCGTCGGCGGCGACGCGGTCGTTGCCGTGCCCGACGCCGCGGAAGCCGGCGGTGTAGCGCCGGCGGGATCGGATCCGGAAAGCGATGGCCACAGGGTCTCATCAGCAGTGCCGCACCCTGCAAGCAATGCCGCCCCGAATAGAACGGTGGAATATTGGCGAAATTTCATTCGAATACTTTGCCCCGAAAACGCTGTCATTCTACCAATAAAGTGCAAAAGTCCAAAAGTCGACCGTTTGCATTTACCAAAACAAGGACTTTACGCTTTTTATTTCGGCGATATTAAAGGAGGGTCTTGCAGCCGACAAGCTGCATTTCCAGCCTCACATGCAAGCACCGGGCAACGGCGTTACATAGGGTCTTGCGATGCCGACCGCCATTGAGTAGGTTCCCTCGCCGCCGGGCTCGCCCGGCATCGCGCCCGTAGCTCAATTGGATAGAGCGTCTGACTACGGATCAGGAGGTTGGGGGTTCGAGTCCTCCCGGGCGCGCCAGCATTTTCCATAGCACGCCGTTTGCTGCAGGCTGTCGGCCTGCACGGTACGGTATTTCACGGTGCTGTCAGGCTAACGCCACAAACCGCGAAATTTGGGCGAAAGTTTGCGTTGAGCGTGAAGATTTCATCCACGTCTGCTTTCAACCCAAACAAGTCCGATGTGCCCGTAAACTCAGACATCGTTGGCGTGGTGGTCAAAGGCCGAGTCTGACCCTGAGCGGAAGTGAGCATGGTTGTTCTGAAGGTTCGCTTTATCCTCCGAAGCAGACGAAAAGCATCCCTCGGACCCTGACAGGATTGGCGTATGCCACTAGATCAGATCATGGTTAGTTGGAATCGCCTTTGGCGACCCAATAACTATGTGAATCTGATCTAACTTATTGATAGCAAGCGGATTCACAAAAATATCCGAACTCATAAAATGAGTTCGTCTAAACTTGATACGCTCCAGGAGAAGTCACCGTGCGTTTGGATGATAAAGTATTATCCTCTAGCAAAGGGACAATCCTGACGAGGTTATTATGTGTGGCTTTGTCTGCCTCTGGAATATTGACGACCAAGCGCTTGCCCGCCGGATGATCGGCAAGATCGCCCATCGCGGGCCGGACGAGGTGCGCGTGCGTCAAGCGGCCAACGTGCCCGCCATCATGGCCCACTGCCGGCTGTCGATCATCGGCCCCGAAAACGGCAGCCAGCCATTTTACAGCGCCGAGGACATCCTCGTCGCCAATGGCGAGGTGTATAATTACGCAGATCTGCGCGCGATCCTCGGTGAAAGCGCTTTCGAGACCGAAAGCGACAGCGAGACCATCTTGCACCTGTTCCGCGCGGGCGAATTACGTTGGATCGCCAAGCTGGATGGGATGTTCGCTTTCGTTCTGGCCACCCCGGAGCGGATTATCGCCGCGCGTGATCCGCTTGGCATCAAGCCTCTGTTCATGGCCCGTATCGGCAACGGCCTGGCCTTCGCATCGGAGTTGAAGGCTTACGACGGACTGGGTCTGAGCGAAGTTGAGTCCATCGACCCAGGCGCGATGTTCGACAGCATCGACGGCTTTCGTGAATGGTATCGCATGCCACAGGGCGCGGCCGAACTGGAATCGGGAGAAGATGCCGAACCGATCTGGCGCGAGTTGCGTCTGGTGTTGGAAGCGGCGGTACGCAAATGGATGGTTGCCGATGTCGAAGTCGGCGCGTTTTTGTCCGGTGGGCTGGATTCTTCGCTGATTGCGGCTCTTGCGGCAGGCGCCATTGACCGCCCCCTCAAGACCTTCTCGGTCGGCACGGCGGCAAGTCCCGATCTTGCCGCCGCACGCCGCGTGGCGGAACATATCGGCTCTGATCACCACGAGTTGGTGTTCTCGGCGGCCGACTTGGCGGAGATACTGCCGCATGTGATTTACCACCTTGAAAGCGCCGACGTCGATCTTGTGCGTAGCGCCTTGCCGACCCATTTTGCGGCGATCCTTGCCCGTCGTCACGTCAAGGCGGTGCTGACGGGCGAAGGCGCGGACGAGCTGTTCGCTGGCTATGCCTATCACCATGCCTACGCCAGGAAACCCAGAGCCCTGGCGGATGAACTCACCCGTTCGCTTGGCACGATGCACAATATCAACTTGCAACGGGTCGATCGGATTACCATGGCTCAGGGCTTGGAAGCGCGGACGCCGTTTCTCGACCGTGATCTAATCGACTTTGCGCAGTCCATCCCGGCTTCCTTGAAGATGAAGATTGCCGATGGGGCGACGCAAGAAACGACGGAAAAATGGATTTTGCGCAAAGCGTGCGAGGAACTGTTGCCCGCTGATCTGGTTTGGCGGAAAAAGGCTCAGTTCGACGAAGGCAGCGGAACCGTTGACGTGCTCAACGAGGCGCTGTCGCAACGGCTCGATGTGACGCCGCCGGTGAACCGCGAGAGCGAAGGCGGGCTTTATGAGCGGATTTTGCGGGACCAATACGAGGACCCGGACCTTATTCTGGAAAACGCGGGCATGTGGACCGCTGGTCGTGTCACGGTCTGATCCTCTGAACTACGATCTAATCCTCTGAACTACGATCTCGACTTTTTCATTGGCATGCGGGTCGGGGGCGTGACGCCGGTTGCGCGTACCGCATTCAAACAAGAACCAGCTGGTCGATCGGCGCTGCGGTCGCTTCACGCATCGGCCGAGAAAGATAGAACTCGGCCAATAGATGTCCCTCGGCCTCCTTGCCCGCCGGGTCGATACCTCGCTCATGTAGCCGTTCGAGAACCTGTCCCTGTTCGTCAAGCGCGGCGAACTGGCGCTGAACGAAGATGATCCAAAGCAGTCATAGTGGACCGTGCCAATTAGGCTGCGAGCAGATGCTCGATGGGTGTCGCCTCTACTTCATTTGCCGGGCGTGACAGGTAAAATTCGGCCAGAAGCTGGCCTTCGCTTTCCTTGCCGGCAGGATCGATGCCGCGCTTGTGTAGTTGCTCGAGCACCTGTTCCTGTTCTTCATCCGAAACGAAGTCGCGTTGGACGAAAGTTTGGCCTTCGAGCTTCTCCGTTATGTATCCCCATTCGGTCAGCGTGTCCTCGATAGCGTCGAATGGAAACATTCGCAGTACAAAATTGCCAATCCATGGCGATCGTCCTTTCGTCAAAGCGGGTAACAGGCGCTCGAAGCTCTTTTCTGTCAGATAACCGACGCACCCGGTCGAGGTCACCAAGTCGACCTGTGCTAAATTCTCCGTCGCCTCGCCGGGCAACGGAGCCGTTTCCAGATTGATGGCAAGACCCTCGTCCAATAAACCGGATTCCTCGGCGAATGAAATGGCAGAATCGGCCTGGTCGAGACCCGTCACCGTGATATCAGCCTGTTCGTCAAGATTGCTGAAATAGCGCCGGTCGGACGCAATAAGCTCTTCAGACACAATTCCGGCAATATCTTCCTCGCTCCAATGGTCATAGAGGTCTGGCATAGACAAATCGTGCTTCAGCAGCGCCGCATTGACGCCGTATGAGCAACCCAGGTCGAGTACATGTACCGTGTCGTTCCGCTGATGCCGCAGGCGGGAGATCAGCTTCTGGAAAATCGGTTTGGCGGCACCGGGAATGGCATAGCCGAGTTTTCGAAGTTCGTGAAAATAAGCTCTTGGGTCAGGCTGATCGTAAATGTGATCCATATTTGCCTTAGCCTCATTGATATCGTCTGAGGCGGTATCGCCTGACATAATCCATCTCCCTGGTTAACTTGCAGACACGCGAAATGCCAAACCTGCAGGCCGTGACGCACCCGTCCCGCACGTTAAAATTTCTGTTTGTCAGCTTGTTCTGCGCAGTCTAACACGGCGGTCCCGTTATTTAAAACCGACCTGGGCAGTGAAGGAGAGGATACAAACGTGCCATGACCGCAATTTCATTGCGAGATTCCTCCCAAATCGCGCTCCACTCAGCGAATGTCTCGAACAGGCGGTTCGAACTTTCTCCTCTAGGGCGCGCCAGTTTTTTCCATATAAGACCGTTCGCCGCAGGCAGGTTGCCCGGACGTTACGGTAATTGATCTTGCGGCAGTTTTAGCGTCTTAAAATGTCTAGAGTGGGCGAAGGATCGCCGACTTAGAGGCACCTAACGATACGCTGAGAAAGCGGTGAGCGTATCGTTAGGGATCATTTCCCCTACCGTTTCGCAAACATCGTCCGCAAAATCGACTCTTGCGGATTTAGTTGAATTGCAAAACTAAAACGCCGCGTCGCGACCAGCGGCCTTTGCGATTTCGCGGGCGTTTGGATTGACCGACTGCCGGAACGGCATCTCGACGATTTCCGCATCGACCGGTTGACCAGGCATGTCGGCATATTGGTCTGGCAACCAGACCTTTAGCTTGTTGCCCAGGTCGCGCATTTCCCACGGCACATGGCCCATGGCGATATTGGTTTCCAGTTCAGGCGAGTACCAAGGCGACGTGACATATCCGATGGGCTCGCCACCGTCGGGCCCCGAAATAAGCCAGAAATCCGGGGCATATTCATCGATCGGCTTGCCCTGAATGGTCATGCCGACGAGAGTGGTTTTGAATGGCGGGGTACCGGCGACGATCAACTCACGTGCACGCTCCAGCGCCTCTTTGCCGATATAATCCGCCGTCTTTTTGCGGGGCACCTGGTAACCGAGGTTGCACTGGAACGGCATGGTTTCGAAATCCATGTCCTGACCCCAGGACAGGATACCGGCCGCGATGCGGCGGTGATGCGCCGGGGCAATGACCATGAGGCTGTGCTTCTTGCCGGCTTCCAGCACCGCGTTCCACATATCGTCGGCATACAGCGTGGCATCGCGAAGATAAATTTCGAAGCCTTTCTCGCCGCTAAATCCGGTTTGAGAAATAATGCAGTCCCGGCCACCGACGACAGCTTCCATCAAGCCGTAGGAGGGCAGCTCACGGACCGCGTCGCCGACCAGATCGGCCATCAGGTCGGCCGATTTCGGGCCCTGGATCTGGACGGGGCAAACGTCGATTTCATTGATTTCAACATTGAATTGGCAGCCCACATTGACGCCCTGCAACCACAACATGATGTCCGAGTCCGACAGGCTGAACCAGAATTCGTTCTGCGACAGACGCAGCAGAATCGGGTCGTTCAGGACGCCACCCTTTTCGTTGCACAGGATGACGTATTTGCCCTTCATCGGCTCGATGCGTGTCGCATCGCGAGTGATCACATAATTCACGAAGGCTTCCGCATCCGGCCCGATAACTTGGATTTGCCGTTCAACGGCAACGTTCCACATGGTGACGTGATTGACCAACGCGTCATATTCGACCATCGCACCGCCATCTTCCGGCCGCACATAACCGCGCGGATGGTAGATGCGGTTATAGACCGTGGCGCGCCAGCAGCCCGCCTCCATGGATAGGTGCCAATACGGCGACTTCCGCACCCGGGTCGAAATCAGCATCTCGACGGGGGTCGACCCGCTCTGTCGTAAATTATAGGGAACCTTGCGATCGCTTTGATCAACGCTTGTGGCATGTTTGGTCATGGCAAAGATCTCCTGCTGGCGCGCAGCGCGCGCGAATTCCGATATCCTCCTTTTTCATCTTTCGCTTCGCCGCGATAATTCCCGGGCGAACAGTTTTGTTCAAAACGCGACATCTGGGCGGAAATTGGTCCCAAAAAACGTTGAATTTCCTAGTAACGGCAGTGCGGTAATACCGTGTACAATATCAAGTGGCCCGTGACCTGCGCCCGCGAATGGAGTGTTTGTTTGCGATGTTCAGTGGCAACCAAAGACAGCTTCCGGAATGCATCGGCTTTTTGGTTATTCCGGACTTTTCGATGATCGCATTCACCGCGGCGATCGAGCCGTTGCGGTTGGCAAACCGGACGTCTGGCCGGGAGCTTTATGCGTGGCGGGTCATGTCGCACGATGGCGCACCGGTCAGCGCAAGCAATGGGGTTTCGATCAGCCCAGACTCCGCGCTGACGTCAAAAATGGATGGGGACGGGCCGTTATTCTCAGCGGTCGTCCTATGCAGCGGGGTCGGTGCGGAAACCTATCGGAACGCCGATGTCTTTTCGTATCTGCATCGCATCGAGCGGCTCGGTGTCGATCTTGGGGCGGTATGCACAGGAACCCACGTGCTGGCGAACGCAGGACTTATCGGCGGCTATAAATGTGCGATCCATTGGGAAAACTTGCCAGCCTTTACGGAGCGTTTCCCGAATATCGATGTCGATACGCACCTTTTTGAAATCGACCGCAACCGGTTTACCTGCTCGGGCGGTACGGCGGCTCTCGACATGATGGTCCATTTGATTGCGATGGAGCATGGCGAAGAACTCGCGCTAAAGGTATCGGAGCAATGCCAGGTCGACCAAATCCGTCCTGCTGACGTTGTTCAGCGCATGGCTCTGCGAACGAGGATCGGCGGAAATCATCCCAAGCTGATCGCCGCGATCGAAAGAATGGAAGAAAATTTGGAGGACCCGTTGTCGCCGGAAGATATTGCGGCGTTTATCGGGCTGTCCCGCCGCCAACTGGAACGCCTTTTCCGGCAACATGTCGGCCGCGCGCCGACGCAATTTTATCTCGAGCTGCGATTGCAGCGCGCGCGGATGCTGCTGATACAAACGGATATGCCGGTCGTCGATATCGCGGTGGCCTGCGGTTTCGTTTCCGCCTCGCATTTTTCGAAGAGTTACCGCCAGCAGTTCCAGCACGCGCCCCGCGACGAGCGACGCCATATCGCGGCGGCGGCGGCGCCGCTAGTGTGATATATCGAAACCGCTCGCGTCGTCGTTTATCGAAAAATCTCCCGCCGCAACGCTATTCAGCCAGCGTGCTGTACGCTCAAGACCGCCGAAGGGAAAGAAATGCGGCCGGCGGAACCGGCAGGCGGGATCGACCAGCATTTGACGGGCAACAGCGGTTAGGATTTTGTCCGGATAAGAAATGGTGCTGAGGCGAATAAGTTTTTTCGTGCTTCGCGCCAAAACACGCCGAGAGGCACCGACACCGCAAAGCTTCGCAAATTTTAACAGAGATTTTAACGTCGTCGCACCGGCAAGTCCGATATCGACCGGCAGGGTGTTGCCGTCGTGCCGAATTGCGCGTTCCCAGGAAATAATCGGCGCCGCATCGAGGCAGAACTGCGTGGCAAGGGACATCTCTACGCCGTTGTGTGCGGCGAAAGCGGTCTTGGCGGCCAAGGCCTCACGCAGTGTCGAGGCGTCGATCTCGGGGCTGCCCTCAGGATGCCCGGCAATGCCGATCCGCGATATGCCATACTGCGCCAGTAAACCGCTTTCCAGCAACGCCATCGAATCGCGATAAGGGCCGAGCGGGTTCGAAAGGTCGCCCGCAATAACCAATATATCGGTCACCGCGGCGGCCTCGCGAAGTCGATGCAAGGTCTCCCGCAATGTCGATTCCGATGCAAACGCCCGCGCCGGAAGATGCGGAACAGGGCTAAAACCTTCTTTACGCAATCGGCCGGACGTCTCGATTGTATCCCTAAAGTTCGCGCCAGGAAGGAACGCGATGTTTACGAACACTCCGGGCGGCAAAAAATCTCGGTAAGACCCTACGCTTTCGGATTCACGTGGTGTGGTTTCAATCGAATAGTCTCGAACCAATGCGATAATTTGATTTTTGAGTGTCGCGATATCCGAGGTATCTCGGCTCACACTTTCCGCAAGCGGTAAATCCATTTTCGTCGCCTCTCTGCGCGCTGAGATCCCTTTGAATGGCGGCCAGAACCGTAAAGAGGAACCCGCAATAAACTCGTTCGCACGCGACATTTCATGGTTCAATCGCGACATGTCGGAGAATTCGTCAACCGTGTCGGAACCAGAATGATCGGCGTCGCAGTCCGGCCAGCCCCTGGAAGCGACAACTCGCAAATTCTCCGATAGTTTTGCTCGGCAAACGACCAGCACAGGAAGGAACCGAAGCCATGCAGTCTCATGCCCGCGTGGTCGTCATTGGTGGCGGCGTTGTTGGTGTCAGCGTGCTTTATCACCTGACAAAGAAGGGCTGGTCCGATGTCGCGCTGCTCGAAAGAACCGAGCTGACCGCTGGATCGACATGGCATGCCGCGGGGCTATTGCCATTGTTCAATATGAGCTACGCGGTCGGCCAGATACATAAATACAGCGTCGATCTCTACAAATCTCTGGAGGAAGAGACCGGGCAGAATGTCAGCTTTCATGTCACCGGTAATCTGCGGCTGGCGACCAACCGCGAGCGAATGGACGAGTATCATAAGTATTGCGGGACGGCGAACACCATCGGGGTGCCGTTCGAGATCATTACGCCCGCGGAAGTGAAAGAGCTTTGGCCGCTTTGCGACGTGGAAGGACTGGTCGGTGCCCTTTACCACCCGGACGACGGACACATTGCGCCTGCCGACGTGACGCAGGCGATGGCCATCGGCGCCCGTAACGGCGGCGCGACCATCCACCGCAACACCGAAGTCACCGCGATCGAGCGGACGCCGGGCGGCGAGTGGCGCGTCCAGACGAACAAAGGAGACATCGTTTGCGAACATGTCGTGAGCTGCACGGGGAACTATGCACGCCAGACGCTGGCGATGGTCGGGCTTGATATCCCGGTCATCCCCGTCCAGCACCAATACATCGTCACCAACGAAGTTCCGGAGCTGGTCGAACGCCGGAAGGCCGGGTTGCCGGAAATGGCGGTCCTTCGTGAGTCCGACGCGTCTTACTATCTGCGCGAGGAGCGGCAAGGTTACATTTTGGGGCCATACGAAAAGGGTGCACCGGCGGTGTTCCTCGATGGCGTGCCGGACACGTTTGGCCGCGATCTCTTTCCGGGCGACCTCGACCGGTTACTGCCCCATGTCGAGGCGGCGATCAGCCGCGTACCGAGCTTCGAACATGCCGGCATCAAGGACATCATCAATGGGCCCATTGCCTACACACCCGATGGGAGCCCGCTGGTAGGCCCCGCATGGGGGTTGAAGAATTTCTGGCTTTCGGAAGGGCATAGCTTCGGCATAACGGCAGCCGGGGGATCGGGTTGGCAACTGGCCGAATGGATCGTCGAGGGAGAGCCCGGCATCGATTTGCTGGATGTCGATCCGCGCCGCTTCGGTCCCTACGCGAACAAGGCCTACACCAAAGCGAAGAATGAAGAAGCCTATGAACATGTCTTCGTCATTCACTACCCGGACGAAGAGCGTCCCGCCGCGAGGCCAGCGAAAACCAGCCCCTGTCATGACCGCCTCGCGGCGCGCGGTGCGGTGTGGGGCCAGCGCTACGGATGGGAGCGGCCGAACTGGTTCGCACCGGAAGGTGTTGCGCGCGAGGACGTCTGGAGTTTCCGCAGATCGAACTATTTCGAACATGTCGGTAACGAGTGCCGTGCGGTGCGCGAGCGTGCCGGCTTGATCGACATCACGAGCTTCTCGAAGTTCGCCGTCTCCGGCCCCGATGCCGAAGCCGCGCTCGACCGGCTCGTCGCCAACAGTCTGCCGAAAAAGATTGGCGGTATCGGCCTTTGCCATGCCCTGACGCCTTCGGGCGGCGTGCGGTCCGAGTTCACGATTACGCGCGATGCGCCGGACCGCTTTTATCTCGTCAGCTCCGGCGCGGCGGAGCGCTACGATTATGATTTCCTGCTCAAGAACCTTTCCGGCGCAGACGTTCAGCTCGAAAATCAAACGTTGGCGCATGGCGTGCTCGTGCTGGCTGGGCCGCGCGCCCGGGATATTCTTGCCGCCGTCACGGATGCCGACCTTTCCAACGAGGCGTTTCCCTGGTTGAGCACCCGCAATATCACCATCGGCATGGCACCCGTCCGCGCGATGCGGGTCAATTTTGTTGGCGATCTGGGGTGGGAGCTGCACCATCCCATTGCGTATCAGAACCACATCTTCGACGCGCTCGTCGCCGCGGGCGAAGCCTATGGCTTGGGGATGTGCGGTATGCGGGCAATGGATTCGCTGCGCATGGAAAAATCCTACCGCATGTGGGGTCAGGACCTGACCCGCGAATACACACCGTTCGAAGCCGGCCTCGGCCGCTTCGTCAAACTCGACAAGGGTGATTTCGTTGGCCGCGATGCGCTGATACGACAGAAGGAGACCGGTGTCCCGCAGGAATTCGTGACGCTCGAGGTGCATGGGGCGAACGACGCGGATCCTCTTGGCAACGAGCCGCTCTATCGAGAGGGCAAAATGATCGGCCGCGCGACGGCCGGTGCCTATGGGCACCATGTCGGCAAAAGCCTCGCCATCGGTTATGTCGAGACAGGATCAGCGGACAGCAGCCTGGAAATCGAAATCCTCGGCGCCCGCTATGCGGCGTCCGTTATCGGCGAGTCGCCTTACGACCCGGAGAACAAAAGCCTGCGCGGTTAGCCCGGCTAGCTCCACGGGAACGGGCTGTTCGAAACCGGATGCTGCTTGCCTTCAGCGTAGCGCGAGAAGCGGAACGGTTCCATCAAGGCTGATGGACCGTTGACGATCTCCTCGGCGGCCAGCTTACCGACGCCCAGCATCTTAAAGCCGTGGTTCGAGTCCGCGATGATGTAGCAGTTCTCGCAGAACACATCGAAGACCGGAAAGCTGTCCGGCGTAAAGCAACCAATCCCGCCTGACGGTTCCTTTTTATATTTGACGATTTGCCCTTCGAACCGCTTCTGGCAATGCGCCAGAGCCGAGCACCACATAAGGGCGAAATCATCGCCGACGACAAAATCGGGCGAGTCCACGCCATACGGATCGACGGCGACGGCATCGGGGGCCGTCTCGACCACATAGGGCATGGCTCCGCCCTGAACGCCGCCGAAATGGAAGTCGGGCTTGTAGTAAATTCCCCATGGCTCTTCCGAAATGACCGCGCCATCGACATCCGACAAGAGCGCAGCGTCGGTATCGACATGGATCACGGGTGGCATTTTACCGTCCGCGGTCTTCTGAAAATCGGGATCGACGCCGAGCGTGCCTTCCTGCAAAGACCAATAGGTCCACATCGGAATATCGTTGTGCATCTGACCATCGCCGCCTTTGATGGCAATCGTTCCCGGAAGATCCAGCATTTCCCATATCGACCGCACCCAGGGACCGACACCGGCCACAACGTAATCGGTTTTTATGTCGCCACGATCGGTTTCGACCGCGGTGACCGAGCCACCTTCGATCCGTAACCCTCTAACGGCAACGCCCGTCAGGATACGGACACCTTCGGCTTCGGCCTTGCCAGCGAGGCCGTACATGGCCTTCGTATTGTTGGCGTAGCCGCCCTTTTTCTCGTGCAGCACCGACGTGATGCCTTGCGCCTGCCAATCCGGGAAGAGGGTCTTCATATAGGTGGTGCTCTCATCGCCGCCTTCGAAGAATGTGGACGGATAACCGATGGCGTTTTGCTGTTCGTGGATCGTGGCGATGTCCGCACGCATGCCTTCGTGGCTGATCTGCATATAGCCGACGGGATGATAGCTGTAGGCTTCCGGATCGCTCTCCCAGACCGCAACCGAATGCGCCATAAGCTCGCGCATGGCGGGCTGGAAATAGTTATTGCGCACGACCCCGCAGGCGATGCCGGACGCGCCCGCGGCGATCGACGTTTTGTCGATAACAAGAATGTCGTCCCCTGAGCCCTTGCCTTTCGCCTTCAGTTCAAGGGCCAGATGATAGGCTGTGCTCAGGCCATGAATACCGGCGCCAATGACGATGAATTTGCTGTGCGACGGAAATGCCATCGGTCGATCCAATCCTGGTTTCGTATTCTCGCGCGGCTATTCCGCCGCCGCGCGGTTCTCATTACGTCCGCCCAGCATTGCGTTCGCGACCCAGACGTGAAACGCATGCGTCGGCGGGTCCATGGCAGGCGAGAATACACCGCCATCGAACCCAGGCGAATGGCGGCCGCGCTGCATACCTTCCACGGCATCCCGATCCTCCGCAAAGACGGATTTCCATAACGCGCGGTTGTCTGCTCTGGCGGCGGCGAATTGCTCTGTTCGGACGGCTTCATCGAAATAGAAAATCTCGAATCGCTCGACGGTTCGGCTTGGCCCATCCGGCTGGATCAGCGCCGCATAAAAATGATCGCGGTGAAGCCCCAGCAATACGTTTGGAAAGAGCGAGATATACTCCGCACCTGTCTCCCAAAAGGATGGCAGGTCTGGTGCGTTTGGAAAACCCGGAGAGGTTTCTGAAAGATTCGGCGCATAGCAGGTGCTTTGCTGCCCGGAATAGCGCGCTGACACGATATTGCGATGCTGCTCCAGCGGCGAATAGCGGTTCAAGCCAGGATGAACCCAAGGGAGATGGTAGGCCTCGCAATAGTTCTCGACGGCGAGTTTCCAATTGCAGTCCAGTGCAAATTCGATCGTACAGTCCGCGCCGGTATGGACAAGCGGTACGTCATTGAAGGGTCGCCAGCGATCTGCAATGGGCGAAATATAGGCCTCAAAATCCTCCGCTGCCTCTGAAAGATCAACGAAGACCAACCCAAACCATTCGGCGCTTCGCACCTCGCGAAGCCGCACATTTTCTTTGTCGAAACCGGGGCAGCTATGCGCACCCGGTCCGCCAATATGGGGCGTCCCCGTCAAATCCCCGTCAAGGCTGTAAGTCCAGCGGTGATAGGGACAGGCGATCGCTTTTTTTACCGTGCCGGGCGCGTCTACAAGGATGCGGCCACGATGCCGGCACACATTATGAAAGACCCGAACGATGCTGTCACCGCCGCGGACCATGAGCAGAGGCATGCCTGCGAATTCAAAGGGAAAGAGGCCGCCCGGTTCTGGAACATCTTTGGCGAATCCGGCACAGACCCAGCCTTGGGTAAAAATGCGCTCGCGCTCATGGGCGAATGCGCTCTGGCCGACGTAACATTCATTGGGAAGGCCATGCGCATGTTCGATCGCCGCCGCAACATTGGTCAGCGCGGCTTTATTAAATTCAAGTTCATCCTTGAGGTTTGAAACTCGTTGCATAATCAGCGCTCTCAGATTTCAAGAATCACAGAAAATGACAAAATTTAGTCACTTCAGCTTGTCCTAGAGATAAAACCGATGTCCTTCAAGCCGACAAAAATTCACCAGTCACATAATTTAATGTAAACTGTATTCATGCGACGAGACCTTCCTTCCCCGACAGCCTTGCTCGCCTTCGAAGCTTGTGCGCGGCTGCTAAGCTTTAAAAGTGCATCCGAGGAATTGAACGTCTCGCCCGCTGCCGTAAGCCGGCAAATCCGCAACCTAGAAACCTACATAGGGCAACCGCTTTTCAACCGCCTGCATCGCGGCGTTGAATTGTCCGTCGCCGGGGCGCGGCTATTCGACCCCGTCAATCAGGGTTTCGCCGGCATGGCCACGGCCATCGCTTCTCTAAAAACCGTAGAGGGCGATCACCAGGTGACGATCGGCACGACAATGGGTTTCGCCTTCTACTGGTTGATGCCGCGATTGGCGCGGTTCTCCGAGGCGTGGCCGGAGGTCACGCTCAATCAGGTGGTCACCGATGAGCCCGTCGATTTTTCGGACGGTCACGTTCATCTCGCCGTGCGTTACGGCGCCGGGCAATGGACCGGTCAGGAGTGCCGCTATCTGTTCGGTGATCGCATTTACCCCGTATGCAGCCCGTCTTTTCTAAAAGCGTCAGGTACGCCGTCGACAGTTGCCGACCTTGCAGACAAGCCGTTGATCGAGTCCCATGGCATTCCAGGCGATCATTGGCTCGATTGGACAACCTGGTTCCATTATGTCGGTCATCGCGCTGCAGGAATTCGTACGCGTTACTTGAACTATTTGATCGGCGTTCAAATGGCCTTGAATGGGCAAGGCTATGCGCTTGGTTGGCATAGCTTCGTCGCTGATCTGGTAGCGAGTGGACAGTTGGTCAAACCGCTCGATGTCGAGATTCGCTCACCGGGCGCTTTTTTTATGACGTCTCCCGTCGGTCGCCCGCTTGGGTCTCACGCCGACAAATTTGCCGACTGGTTGCTCGGGGAAGCCTCTGGTTGACCCTTGTACCGTTAGTCAAAATTTACAGTCATGCGTCGCAATCAGGATAGCAAATGGCGTAGATCAGCCATTGAGTATTCCATGACAAGGTCTACAGTGGCGCTGTGAGGCGAATCGCAAGTTCGCTCTGACCACGCAATTCGCTCGCAAACAAGCGATGCCAAACCAATTGGCGCGGTAACTGCTGCAAGCGGGAGGGAATGGGCGATGGCAGACGGAACGCATGAGGATGTGCCGCATCCGATCGACACAGACTACAACACTGGACGAGACAATATTACGCCGTTCGGGCTCGATATCCACAATCCAGTATTTTTGATTTCAGGCCTTTCGATCATCGCGTTCGTTCTTGTGACGTTGATGTTTCAGGAAGACGCGACAAAGTTCTTTGGCTGGTTGCGGCCATTCCTAACGTCGACATTCGATTGGTTCTTCCTGAGCGCTGCAAACATCTTTGTATTATTTTGCGTTTTTCTAATGGTCACGCCGATGGGCAAGGTCAGGCTCGGCGGTCCGGACGCAAAACCGGACTACAGCTATATGGGCTGGTTCGCGATGTTGTTCGCAGCCGGCATGGGCATCGGCCTGATGTTCTTCGGTGTCGCGGAACCGATGTCGCACTTCGGCTCGTCGATGGGCGGAACGGCGATGGAAAACGGTGCGCGGACCGATTGGGCGCCACTCGGGGCCGCTAAGGGAAGTGTTGAGGCTGCACGCGATCTCGCGATGGCCGCGACGATCTTTCACTGGGCGCTGCATCCCTGGGCAATTTATGCGGTGCTCGCGCTAGCGCTGGCGTTCTTCACCTACAATCGGGGCCTGCCGCTGACATTGCGCTCCGCTTTCTACCCAATTTTGGGCGAAAGGGTTTGGGGCTGGTGGGGCCACATCATCGATACGCTTGCGGTTTTCGCCACCTTGTTTGGCCTCGCCACGTCGCTGGGCTTCGGCACCGAACAGGCGCTCGCCGGTTTGAATTACCTGTTTGGCTGGGGTACCGGCAACGGCGCCAAAGTGTTGCTGATCGCCGTTATCACTGCGCTCGCTTTGATTTCGGTCGTTCGCGGCCTCGACGGCGGCGTAAAGGTCCTGTCGGAAGTCAATATTGTCTTGGCCGCCCTGCTGCTGCTGTTCGTGATTTTCGTCGGTCCAACGGCCGAGATTTTCACCGCGATATTCTCTGGCGGTCTCGCCTATGTAAAAGAAATCGTGCCGTTGTCGATGCCCGTGGGCCGCGAGGACGCAAACTTCTCGCAAGGCTGGACGTCGTTCTATTGGGCCTGGTGGATTTCCTGGTCGCCCTTCGTGGGCATGTTCATCGCGCGCGTCTCAAGGGGCCGCTCTGTCCGTGAGTTCGTGTTCTGCGTGATGATCATCCCGACATTGGTCTCCATCTTATGGATGGGTGCGTTCGGCGGCACCGCAATCGCGCAGGTCGTCGCGGACGCTGCCGCGCCGGTGAAGGGTGCAGCCCTCGAACTGAAGCTGTTCGAAATGTTGAAACCGCTTCCGATGGCGACCATAACGTCGATCCTCGGCATCATTCTGGTGCTGGTATTTTTCGTCACCTCGTCGGACTCCGGTTCACTGGTGATCGATACGATCACCGCCGGCGGCAAGACCGACGCTCCGGTGTCTCAGCGCATATTCTGGTGTACCTTCGAAGGCATCGTTGCCGCGACATTGCTGCTGGTTGGCGGCGCAGGTGCACTCACCGCCCTGCAGGCAATGGCGGTATCAACGGGCTTCCCGTTCACCATTGTGTTGCTGGCCATGTGCGTGAGCCTCTATATGGGGCTGCGGCAAGCCATGAAGGAGGGCTGACCGAGCCGGCGAGAATCCGCGCAACGTTGCCGAAGCGGGTGCGTATAGGATTGGTGCGGGCAAGCTGGTGAAACCATGCCGCTATGCGCAGCATCGTTTCCCGCATGCGATTACGGGGCGGCACATCGAGACCCTAACCCCGCCTATCACGTCGAAGTCGGTGTTGTGGCTGAGTCCAGAGATAGCACATCGTTTTGGTACCCGCGTTAGTGTTGCTCAGTGATGTGTTTCATTCGGCAAGAACTTCGAACAAGGGGTTCGAAGTTTGTCCTGTGAGGCGCGCCACTTTCCCTGACATAACCATGCAATATTGCAACAAGTCGGTTCCAAGCGTCCGCTGGAACCTTTGTGTCATCGATTGTTTCGGCGACTTGCCAACCATCGGATCTCCGAACTAGGTTCACTAAAAGCGGACAAATGCGCACGAGAAATTCAAACCGGCGGCATAGCAGTAAAAACAGTTATACGAATCTCGGCAGTTCCAAAGAAATGGGCACGGATTGATGGAAAATCGAAGCGACGCCATCGATATCGCCGCACTGGTGAATGTGATTGTCGAAATTGAACGGCGGCTGGCGGCCAACCGTATCGACGATGGCAAGGCGTTGATGCGGCCTTTTTTACCGGACGGTACCGCCGGCACGCTATTTTCAGCGTATGGCGGTTTGGCGTTTCTGTATGACAGTCTTGCCGCGGGGAACCGCGCGCCGCAGTTTCAGCAAAAGAGATTGGAATACGGGCAAAGCGCGTTGCTCTTGAACCCGACGGACGCACTTGCGCATGCGGTTTTGTCCGAGAACGAATGTCTGCTCGTCGCGGAAAATTTGCTCCGCCATCAGCAATTGCCGATGGCAACGCAACTGTTGACGTATTTGCAGGATCATTCGGAATCGGACTCGGCGGGTTTTCGCCTCGACTTGATCGCTTACTTCGAGCGCGAACGGCGACAAATTCTGGAGTGTGCACCAGCAGCCGTATCCGACCCTCGTCCGTTACTGATCAACGTCAATGTCTGGGGCACAGCATACGTTCAGACCCTTTTTCAGTATGGATTTGCAAGCCTGCTCGCCCCGGAAAACCTTCCGAAGCGGGCGCTTGAACGGAAAATCTTTATCGACATCTACACCACGCGGGAAGACAAGCAACGCATCACGGACCATCCGATGACCGGCACCCTCAGCGAGTTGGCCGAAATTCGCTACCGTCTTCTGCCTGAGACGTCTCTGACGGCGCCGGTCAGGCAAGTGCTCCCCGAAGTCGATTTATGGTGCCTGGCCGGCGCGCAACAATCCGGCGCGCTGCGGGCCCGGCGTCTGGGGGCCGATCTAATTTATTGCGGCCCGGCGTTCGTCTACAGTGCGAATGCTCTGAATGCCTTATCCCGCTATCTGGCTGACGGTCACAAAGCGGTACTGTCCATCATCCCTCGAACCAGGGAAAGTACGGCGCACGCTCAACTGCGAACATACGGTGAGGTTGAGGCGCATAAAATCGATATTGGAGAAGACGCGCTTGCCAAATTTGTCGCCGAGAATCTGCACGAGCAGAGCATTAATTGCTTCCTTGGCTCGGATGAAAAGCTTGTCGAGCAAAATCCCGTTACGCTGTTTTTCCCGATCGATGAGGGCTTCGCCTGCCGGTCCTATCAGCCGTTTCCCGTTATCGTTTCAAACGAGTTGCTGCCGGATGACTTCACGTTCGACACATTTCCGGCGGATGCCCGTTTCCTGGCGCAGGCCATACAGGAACGGGAGCCCGGAGCGGCTGTAAAATTTGTCACCGATCCGGCGCAAGAAATCGTCGTGACAGATGTTGATTGCGACGCGGGCAGCGGTATGAAGACCTATGGCGCAATCGCTGCGACTGCCGAAAACTGCGTTTCCGGCGCGCTGCATACATCGATCTTGGAGACGGATCTGGATTATTATCGATGGTCGCTTCGGCAGCGTGTCGAATACAAGGTAGGCGACCCCAGCCTTCTCCCAACGGCCGATGAGTCGGAAGCGAGCGTCATGCAGCGCATTGACGCGTTGTTCGAGGCTGGCTCGGCAGGCGCGCTGGACCGCTTACGGTTTTTTCGAAGGCTTACCGCGAAGACATCGTGACAATCGCGCGGTAGGGCCAATTGCGTTGTGGTTTTACCGTTGAAGAGTGGCCCGGCCATTGATGGTATTACACTGGCGTATCAACAACGAATCTGATTCATTGCCTCGAGCAATAATGAAAGCAGCAACGCTGCGGCGTTGAAAGAGGCAAAGAGGATGAAGTCTTACGTGCTGCTCGGCGGGGCCGGAATTTTTGCGGTCCACACGGCGCGTTATCTGCTGGAGCAAGACCATGTGGAGCGCGTCATTTGCGTTGGCCGCAATCCGCCCAATTCCTCCGCCTTCACACTCGATGTCGGCAAGGGCGACCCGCGCTACCGCTATGAGCAAATCCATATCGTGTTCGAACAGGACCGCCTGTTCGAACTGATGGACGAAGAGCGGCCGGACGTGGTCATCAACTACGCGGCGCTGGCTTATGCCACCTCGTGGGGAAAATCGTTCCGCTACTACGAAACCAATGTCGTCGCGGTCGCGAAAATTTGCGAAGCGCTGATGCAGCGCGACTATCTGAAGCGCTTCCTTCAGATCGGCACGTCGGAACTCTATGGCTCCAATGACGAGCCGGTGCCGGAAAGCTGGCCGCTGGATCCGACGAGCCCCTATGCCGTCTCCAAACTCGCCGCCGATTTGCATCTGGAGACGCTTTGGGCGGTGAAACAGTTTCCGATGAACATCATTCGCCCGTCCAACGCTTATGGACCAGGGCAGTATCTCTATCGCATTTTGCCCAAGGCGGTGTTGTACGGACTGACCGGGCACAAGTTCCCGCTGCAAGGCGGCGGCGTGGTGCGCAAATCTTTCATTCACGCGCGCGACCTGGCGCGGGCGATCTATCTGATTTGCGAAAACGCGCCGTTCGGCAAGACCTACAACGCCGGTGCAAAGGAGCCGGCGTCGATGCGTCATCTGGTCGAACTGGTGGCCGAGGAGCTCGGCATCCCCTTCGAGGATTTTGCCGAAATCACGCCCGGCCGGGTCGGAGAGGACGCACAATACTGGCTGGATTCATCGCTTATTAAGGAAGATTTAAGCTGGGAGCCCGAAATAGATCTACGTGAGGGCGTGCGCGACATGGTCGAATGGGGACGAACCTATCTGCCGGAGATTCAAAAAGCCGCGACCGAATTCACGCTCCGCGCCTGATTGCGCGATGCACAGCTGAAAGGATCCGGGCCGGATATGGATGATCACGCAAGTGTGGCGTCGGAGATCGAGCCGGCGCAACTGCTCCGTCTGCACCGGCAGATGCTGTTCCTGCGCATGGTCGAAGAGGCCATCGCCGTGCGCTATGCCGAACAGGAAATGCGGTGCCCCGTGCATTTGTCGGTCGGGCAGGAAGCAGCCGCCGTTGGCGTGTGCGAGGCGCTGCTGAAAACCGATCACGCGTTCACAACACATCGATGCCACGCTCATTATCTTATGAAAGGTGGCGATCTTGTTCGCATGCTGGCGGAAATATTCGGTAAGGCGGACGGCTGTGTTGGGGGGCGCGGCGGATCGATGCATTTGATGGACCGCGATTGTGGGCTGGAAGCCAGCGTACCCATTGTCGGGGCATCGATCCCGTTGGCTGTTGGCGCGGCGCTAGCGGATCGGCTGGACAAGAAGGATCATATCTCGGTCGCATTTTTAGGCGACGCCGCGCTGGAAGAAGGGGCCTTCTATGAAGCCGCCAACTTCGCCAGTCTGCGCAAACTGCCCGTCCTCTTCGCCTGCGAGAACAATCTGTACTCCTGCTATACGCATCTGGATCAGCGGCAGCCGAGCCGCAATCTGACGGCACTGCCAAAGGCACACGGTATTCGTGCCTGGGAGGTCGACGGCAACGATGTCGGTGCCGTCCACGAGGCAGCACATGAAGCCGTGACGCACGTCCGCAGCGGACAGGGACCGGCCTTTCTTCTGATGCATACCTATCGGTGGCTGGAACATTGCGGCCCGGATAACGACGATCACCTGCAATACCGGCCCGAAGAAGAATACGGTCTGTGGCGCGAACGTTGTCCACTCGTCGTCAGCGCTGCCAGCTTACGTGAGCGCGGCGTGCTGGACGATGCGGTGGAAGACGCGATGCGGGCAGAGTTCGTCACTCGAATTGACGAGGCCTTCGCCGCCGCCAAACAGGCCCCACTCCCCGAACCCGCCGCTGCCGCGGGACATGTTTATGCCTGAACGGATTATAAATTTGGCCGAGGCGTTACGGGAGTGCTTGGCCGAGTCCGCCGCCCGCGACAGCAACGTGCTGGTTCTGGCCGAAGGCGCCGAGGATCCGGTACCCATGTTCGGCACCCTTCGCGACGTCGGCGAACGGGCGACGGCCGAGCAGGTGATCGAAATGCCGGTGGCCGAGAATGGCCTCGTCGGCGTCGCGATCGGGGCGGCAATGATGGGCAAACGCCCGGTTGTCAGTTTTCAGCGCGTCGAGTTCGCGCTGCTGGCCTTCGAGCAGATCGTGAACAATGCGGCCAAGGCGCATTACATCAGCAACGGCGAACACAAGGTGCCGTTGGTCGTTCGGCTGGTCGTGGGGCGCGGTTGGGGCCAGGGACCGGAACATTCGCAGAGCTTGGAGTCGGTCTTTGCGGCGTTCCCGGGACTAAAGGTTATCATGCCGGCCTTTCCCGCCGATGGGAAAGGCATGCTGGCCGCTGCTATCGAGGACGACAACCCGGTGATCGTCATCGAACACCGGTGGTGCCACTACACCACCGGCGACGTGCCGGCAGGCTACTACACCGAATCGTTGGACGGTCCGCGGCGCATTCGCGAAGGCAGCGACGTTACCATTGTCGCCACGTCTTACATGGTGCTGGAGGCGATGCGCGCCGCCGATGCGCTGGCCGCGGCCGGTGTGCAGGCGGAGGTATATGATTTGCGCGTCGTGCGGCCCTTGAACCTGTCCGCCATAGAAGAGTCGGTAGCGCGAACCGGACGGCTCCTCACCGTCGACACGGGACATCATATGTTCGGCGTCGGTGCGGAGATCGTCGCGCAAATCGCGCAACGCCGCTTCGGCGACCTCACTGCACCGCCGCGTAGGCTCGGCCTGCCCGACCACCCCACACCCAGTTCGCGCGGTCTGGTGCCGGGGTTCTACCCGGACGCGGCGCGGATTGCCGAAGAGGTCGGCGACATGCTGGCAATCCCGGTGGACAAGGTAGCCGGCGTCGTCGACGATCTTCGCCGCTTGCGTGGCGACCTGCCGATCGATGTACCGGATCCCTTTTTCAAGGGCCCGTTCTGATGCATGTCCGTTACTCGCCGCTGCCGGAACAATACGCCGACCCAGAAGAGATTTTCGACGAACTTCGAGCGCTGGTGAAGACCGGCGACTTCACCCTGGGCAAGGTGGTTTCCGAGTTCGAGGCGGATTTCGCTGCCATGCTGGGCGTGAAGCATGCGATCGGCGTCGGGTCCGGCACCGACGCGCTGAAGATTCCCCTGAAGGCCCTGGAACCTGAACCCGGCGACGAGGTCATCACCACCGCGAATACATTCTGGGCGACCGTCGGCGCGATTTGCGAGACCGGTGCGAAGCCTGTGTTCATCGATTGCGACGACAGTTTCTGCATGGATGTGAACCAGCTCGCATCTGCGATCACGCCACGGACCAAGGCGATCATGCCCGTCCACCTGACGGGCGACATATCGGACATGGCGTCCATTACGGAAATCGCCGACCGCCATGGTGTGCCGGTCATCGAAGATGCCTGCCAGAGCCTGTACGCCGAGGTGGACGGCCAGTACGCGGGCTCGTTCGGCGTCGCCGGAGCGTTTTCCATGCACCCCCTCAAGATCATCAATGTTTGGGGCGATGCCGGCGTTATCGTGACGAACGATGACGAGTTGAACCGCAAATACCGCCTGCTGCGCAATCACGGTCTGCGGAACCGCGATGAGATGGAGATCCTCGGCTACAATTCCAGACTCGATTCAGTGCAGGCGGTGGTCGGGAAGTGGATTCTCCGGCAACTTCCAGACATCGTGAACAAGCGGGCGCAAAACGCCGCCTACTACGATGCGGGTCTTGATGGGATTCCGGGTATCCGGTTGCCGGCGCGCAATCCCGGTGTGAAACATGTCTATCTTTTCTATCCGTTCCTGGCGGAGCGGCGGGAGGAGTTGTACCGACACTGCATCGATGCCGGCATCGAGGCGAAGATCCATTATCCGCTGCCGCTTTATTTGCAGGATGCGCTGAGGTTTTTGGGCCACAAGGCGGGCGACTTCCCGGTCACCGACCGGCACGCCAACAGCATCATCTCCCTGCCGGTCGATCAGCACATGACGCGCGAGGCGATGGATTTCGTCATCGACACGATCAAAAGCTTCTACGGCGGGAACTGAAAATGAGCAACATGCAGATCCCGTTCGTCGATCTCAAGCTCCGTTTCGAGGACGAAAAGGCGGAGCTTCTGGCCTGCGTCGAGCGCGTGCTTTCGAAAGGTCATCTCGTGATGACACCTGAAGTCGCGGAGCTGGAGCGTGCGGTCGAGGACTATACCGGCGCGCGTCATTGCATTGGCCTGAATTCCGGCACCGACGGGTTGTTGATGGCGCTCTGGGCGGCCGGCATCCGCAAAGAGGACGAAGTCATCACGACACCGGTTTCCTTTGTCGCAACCGTCGGCGCCATCGTTCATGTCGGCGCCACACCGGTTTTTGCCGATGTGCGCCGGGACCAGAACATCGACCCCGCTGAGATCGAAAAGAAGATCACACCCCGGACCAAGGCGATCATGCCGGTGCATTGGACCGGGCGCATGGCCGATATGGATGCCATTCTTAATATCGCCGAGCGTCATGGGCTGATGGTCGTCGAGGATTCGGCGCAATCCATGGGCTCCCGAGCGGACGGCAAGCATGGCGGCACCTTCGGGTTTGCCGGCGCCATCTCCTGTCATCCGCTGAAGAACCTCAACGCGGTCGGCGACGGCGGCATGATGCTGACGGACAACGATGAGGCCGCGGAGAAAGTCCGGCTCTATCGCAATCACGGGCTTGAAAGCCGCGATAGCGTGGCGATCTTCGGGATTAACAGCCGGCTCGATGTGCTCAACGCCGAGGTTTTGAAGTTTCGTCTCACCAAGCTCGACGATATCATCGCGCGCCGACGGCACAATGCGAATCTATATCGCGAACTGATCGAGGCGCCGGAGGTATTCATTCCGGAGGAAAAGGACGGCGCGAGCGATTCCTACGTGATGTTCATCGTTCAGGCCGAACGCCGCGATGCGTTGAAGGCGCATTTAGCCGGGAACGGCATAGAATCGCTGATCTACTACGGAACGCCCTTGCATCTGCATAAGGCGGCACAGCGCTTCGGCTACAAAAAGGGCGATATGCCGGAGGCCGAACGTCAGTGCGATTTAGTTCTGGCACTACCGCATCATCAACATCTGACCGAAGATCAGGTCATCTATGTTGCAGAGCACGTGAATGGGTTCTACGGAGCAGCTTGAACGGATGTGGACATTGGTGACCGGCGCCGGCGGGTTCGTCGGAGGGCATGTGACGCGGCATCTGTTCGAGTGTGGCATTCCCGTCGTCGCGCTTCAACGCACGCCACGCGGGATCGACGGCGTTCCGGATGAAGATGGCGCGAATTTTCGCCGCCTGATTGGCGATCTGACCGCACCTATCGCACTCGACGTCCCGATTGAAAATATCGTCCATCTGGCTGCCCGGATAAAGACGGCCAATTCCACATCTGAAGCATTCGAAGCCGGCAATGTAGCGACCGCCTCCGGCGTGGTTCGATTGGCGAAGGCGACAAACAGCACCCGCGTCATCGCGCTATCGACGATCTCGGTATATGGCCGTCCCGCGGGCGCGACTGTGTTGACCGAAAAAACACCGATCACCGAAACCGATGCCTACGGTATGAGTAAGCATCGTGCCGAGCTGACGTTAAAGGAACTGACTGATCAGGCGCAGGTGACGACCCTGCGCATGCCGGGCATCCTCGGCCGTCACGCCAACCCGAATCTGGTCGTCGGGATGTGCGAGAAGGCGGCGCGTAATGAAGCCATCCGCATCACTAATCCTGATGCCCTGTTTAATTCCACGGTCCATGTTTCCGACGTCTGTCGCTTGATCGAGCGATTGCTGGTGGCGCAGCCTGCGCGCGGTTACAACGTTGTGAACGTCTCTTCCGCGAAACCGCTTTCCATCCGCGCGCTTGCCGAGAACATCATCAACGGTCTTGGCAGTGCGTCCAAGATCACCGTCGATGCCGGCGGCGAACCGCCTTGTCTTATCGATGCAGAGCGGCTTCGTGACCGCTTTGGATACGAAGCAATGAGCGTGTCGAAAGCGATTGCGTTGTATGCATCGGAATACCGTCCGAAGTAGCGGGCCGCAGCGTTAGAGGTTCAATTGGCTAAGCGGAACCATCTTCTTGACGGGGCATACCCGGCAATCCTCGGTTAGAGTGCCATTGCGGAAATCCGCGTTGAACTTGGCGATTGTCGGACCTTGATAGATATCCCTGACGCTTTGGTCCGGAAAACTCCCGACGAAATCCTTCATTGTGGTGACGCAGCAGGGGCGCGTTTCGCCGTTGGGCTTAAAATAAAGGGCATTGTGCAGGAACTGACAATCCAGCACTTTCTGCTGGGAAGTCGATGATCCGCTGATTAAATCTCTGTCTTTCGGCGTTAGCGTGGCGAAACGTTCGTTGAAACTTTCCACAAGGGGCGTGCCAAGCGCATGCGTTTCTTCGGCAGCGTGACGCTCCATCGTTTCGTCGAATTCGGAGTGGCGTTCGATTGCGGCGAATAGCGCATCCTCCGCCATGACCTCTGCCTCTGCAAGAATCTGCTGCTCATCGACCATGTCGGCAAAGACGGGTAAGTCGTCGTCGGTGAGCGGTCCAAGGTCCTTGACGAACAGCCCGCCATTTGAAGGGCCAGCGTCGGGGTCGGGTGCAACGCCCGGCTCCGCGTCCAGACATTCCAGCTTCAGACCGCATGCCTTTGCACGGGATACCGCCTGTTCGCGGTAATAGGCAAAATAGGCTGGGTAGCGGTCGTACGCTTCCTCCTGATACTCGTCCATCCGATGGGCTTCGTTCATGAAGAATTCCATCTTGTAGAATATCAGACTCGCGGCACCGATATAGTTGGCAAGTTCGACCATGAACGGCATTTCACGCATCGTGCTAGCGCACAGCAGGGAGTTAATTCCGAATTCCAGTCTCAGCTGGGGCGGCAACATACTGTTCGCGGTACTAATGACGCGCGCCGCGTGCAGCATCTTGGTATAGCTGGCTCCTTTACGGATGATCTCGAACGTCGCCGGCAAAGCGCCGTCGATAGAAAGCTGTAGCTCCGTAATTCCGAAAAGTTTGGGTACGTTTTTCGTTCCTAACGTCGTGGTGTTGCTATTGACGAACAACCGAACGCCGTAACGCCGCGCGCTCTGGATAATGGCGTCGATGTCCCTGTGCAGCAAACCTTCGCCCAGTCCCGACGTGGAGCACTGGATGGCGTACGGGAACGCCTCGGTTGCGATACGGTCGATCGTCTCGCGGCTCATCGTAAAGGTCTTGCTCTGGTACTTGGCGTGGTCGGCATCCCTGCCGTGAGTGGCGCACATGGGGCAGCGCAGATTGCAGAACCCGATATTGTCGATTTGGACATACATCGGCATGGTGAGGAAATGGTTGCGGCCCAGTATTTTATTAAAGGAGGACGCCTTCCGGTTAATGTCCTTCAGCGTGGAATACGCGTTGCCGACGCTTGAAAAATCGGACCCCATTGGACTGTCGCCGTTCGAATAGGCGCGTTGAATTGCATTATATTTTCTCGTCAAATGCGTGACGAGTTGCGGTATCGGGTGCTGAGCTGAAAACCCCTCCATCGGTTCAGTATCTGCTGTAAGGGCTGCGCAGCCAGGGATAGTGCGGTTGCCTGGCATTGCTGCCACCAAACGTCGGTTGGAGACCAAATTTTGGCGACGGTACGATTGTGAATTCGGCCGTATAGCGGGCGACCCCTGCGTCCAGCGGACGGACACCGCGGTGCAGAATTTCCGACGATTTGAACAGCAGCCAAGTCGGACCATCCCGTTCGACCGAAAGCGTTTGCTGATCGGGAAATTGGATTTCGGTCGTCCCGATTTCGGGACCAACCGCCTGCGGGAAAATCATGAGTTTGGCGAGCGGCGACGGCAGACCGTCGACATGCCACTCATTGGGTCCCGTCGTGCCGGATTGCGAGGTCATCTTCCACGCGCGAGCGCACAAAATGCGCCAAGGAGAGCCGATGAACTGTGCGATCTGTTCGGCCAGAGATTCGGCAATATCCGTCAAGCACCATAGGGACTCTTCGGACGGCCGGTAGAATTCCGTTCCCTCATCGATACCCGCAAAAAAATCATCCGGCATCTCGGTGCCTTCGAATTGCGGATTTACGCTGTCTCTCCGATAGGGTTCCGGTGCGGACTCGGCGAGTGCGACTTTCAGCCTTGCGGCGAGGTCATCTGAAAACCCGCCGAACACAGCGCCGAACTGGGCGTATGTCTCGTACCTGTCCGCCCAGACGTCGTAGCGGTCCTGATAGCCGGCGCGAAGCGCTTCATGGAGGAAGTCGCCATACGTTTCCCACGCCCGTCTGCGGCCAAGCGCAACATTCACGTTTTTTGCGGGTTTGGAATCTTTCATTGGCGCTACCGGGGAACCGCAAAACAGTACAGGCTCATATGGTCCATATCCTCGATCAGGGGAATCCAGTGATATCGCTTGATGATTTTGGCCCGATCGAACGACAGGACCTCAAATCCGCACGCCGTGAGGACCTTGTCGAATTCGTCCCGGCTCCAGGCGTTTTGATGATTGAAGTGATAGCTCGGTTCGTTATCGACGATGTGCTGACGCAAGGTTTGGGCGATCTGATAGGGGGTGGACCGCTCTGCGAGATCGCGCAACTCTTCGGATGGCATCCTCGGCGGTCCGACATAGGCGCCATCTGCATGCTTTCCGTTGCCCGAAAACAAACCGTTTTCGTCGCCGTACTCGTCGTTCCAGAAGCCGGAAAAAATGAACGCCGCGCGGGTATCTAGCGTATCCGCAACGCCATGCGCCTCCCACGTCGGCTGTAATGCTTCGACGCCCCAGACAGGCGCGCAGATCAGGCCCGGCTCCCGCTTGCGCCAATCGTCGAGGGCGTAATCGAAATCGGGAATTTTCACCAGTAATGCGCCATCCGGACGCAAGATTCTGTGCGCTTCGACGAGCGCCCGCGCCACTGTGGGATCATCCAAATGTTCCAGGCAGTGCGACGTATAGACCAGCTCGACGGACGAACCCTCGAGAGGAAAGTCGCATTCCGGTGAAAACCGGATCGGATCGGGGTTGCTCTCGCTGCAAACCGATTCAAGGTTGCGCCAATGTAAAAAATTGAAATTCGGTCCGCCGCCGATATTCACGTATCGGGTCGTGTTCTCCGGTTGCGCGCCCATCGAACCAAGGATTTGCGCGAACACCTTGGCGACGTCGTTGTACGCGGTCAGAAGTTGTTGCCACAGCAAACTGACTTCCTGGCTCAACCCAGGCGTTTCGCCGCGGGCTTTGAGCATCAGAATTTTTCCGCATATCGCCAACAGGAACCTTCGGTCCAAGTCGATGGCCGTATCGAATGCGAAGAGCGACTTTTCGACATCGCCCGCTTTCGCGAGCGCCAAGCCCCATACCGTAAAGGCGTAGGCTGAATCCGGTTCCAGCGAAAGCGCCTGGAGTGCCAGTTCCGAAGCGTTGGACGACACCACATTTTTGAGATTGGCAATTGCAACGTCGAGCCGTGTTGCAGCGGTTGGATTTGCGACAAAGTTTGCGACAGGAATGTGCCCGGCCATTTCGATCAAGAGGGTAAGGCAATTCTCAAAGAATTCTTGCCCACCTTCTGTAACCTTGCCGTCAACCATTTGCGAATACCTGGCGTTCACTTTTGAACAAGCTTCATACTATTACCATTATACTTGAAATAATGGAATCTTTGTATTCCCACTACATTGCCGAATTTACCGAGCCGGATGGCACCGGATAAATCGGCGGCCTTCAAACGAAGAACTTCGCAGCCCTAGTTCTTCGCAAGATATAGTTAATGATGTGTTTAAGTGCGCCGGGCTATATGCCGTCGCGGAAGTATCGGATCTGTCTCGTCTGACCGGGCTTTGCCGCAGCGAACCGTTCGCAAAACTCCGCCACAGCGTCAGCTTCGGTAACGGCGCTATTCGGCAAACCGGCGGAATCGCAACGAAACTCGAATCGCTGCTGAAAGGCCCATTCGAAATAAGGAAAATCGCTTTCCCGGCTACACCAGGTTACCGCTGATTTTGCGCACTGTTCCACGGTAACCGGAAAAGCCCCAAAAACACGTTCCGTGCCGTCGGACGCAGAGTCCAGGTCGACCATGAAAAGGGTCGCGGCCGCATTGTCGATAACCTTGTAAATTTGACGAGGATCTTCGCCCTGCGAACACTCTGCCAAGAGGCGGGCATCATAGGTGTGGCCATCGAAGTTCAAATCCGCCGGGATAATTTCATGGCTGATGAGGGCGGGATAAATTTGAAAGGAGTGGCCTGCAAAACCGTTTGCTGTTTTGAAGTAGAGAGCGACAACGTCCTGACCGATCGGCTGATCGCCTGAGCCGATAAACATATCCCGCGTCTGGGGATTGAGGTTTTTCGCGGTGTAGTCCACGAGGTGTTCCGCGTCGAGCGCGATGGCGTGATCGGTTACCGCGTCGTGCATATCCAGATACGCTGCGAGCCCGTCGTCCCGCGCCCGCAGGGAGCTCATCAGCACGGCCTTGTAGCCATCGCGCAAGTAGGTCTTGGATTCGCTGAAAAATCGGTCGCTATAGAGCGACTCAGTGCCGACGAAGGTCACGTCCGCGGCGAGTGCCTTCGCTTTCACCGCCGACAGGTAGTTCGAACCGCTAAAGTACAACCGGTCCGGCGCTTGCGTGGCGGGCGTCTTTTTGAAACCGATGAATTCTGCGGGAATAACCTCATAGTCAATGCGGGCTATTTCGCTTAGCGCGCAGATACCAGGGGAGGCGGCGAGGCGCGCCTGGTCCGCCTCAGTCGTATAGATATCGAAGATGACGGTATCGTCCGCCGCCAGGGCCGGCACGTTTCCAGGCGCCATGAGACTGGGTAGCGAGGTCCGCAAAAATTTGTCGACATAGGTTTCGCCCCAAATGGCAAGATTGAACAATGTCGGTCGGCCGCCCAATGGCGCTAATGAGCGGGCCTTTTGTGCACCCGCCTCATAATGCCGCACCAGCTGCAGATAAAACGCTGTTTCATCCGCGGCGGCCGGTGCCGTGCCCTGAATGACCTCCAGCAAATCGATAGCCTTTTGCCCCTGATGGGAATGGATGAATTGCCGCGCCAAGGAAACTCGGTCGACAAGGGATGCGATGGCGTGAGCCAGCAAGTCGGTGGGGGCAAGCATCAACGCAATCTTCGCGACACGTTCAGCCTCATCCCGTTTGTCCAGGTTGAGATACCCGAGCGCGATACCGGAAAATATATTTACGTTATCAGGGTCTTGTTCGTAGTCGATGTCCGCGCTGATAAGAGGCCACAAGTTGGCAAACAATTTCCGCGCATCGGCCATTCGTTCCGCGAGAGCCAGGGTCGTGATCGTTTCCAACGCCTGCTGGATTGTTTCGTTTTGTGTTTGATCGGGTGTCTTATCGGTCAAAAGGTCCGCTCTACGAAGTAGAAGCTCACAATCGAGAATGCTGACAACTTCAAGATTCCTCGATGAAGGAAGTCGGTGCCGGCCAAAATCAGTTGGTAACATGAGGTCGCAACGAGTGTCACGAGATGTTCGAACCGCAGCCTCAATTCAGACGGTCAGATCGGCGGCCTTGCGCATTTCCGGCACGGTCATCCGATGCATCAATAGTGCAGCCGCTTCGTTGGAAGCGCCTCCGGCGATCCAACAAACACTTAAATCCGATCTAAACCTAATCTGTTCTAGTGTGATTCACGCGAAATTCAATCCTTTGAATTTCACGATCAGGACACTAGAAAAACACATAGGATCGGACCACGATGTTCTTGCGGCAGGGCGCGTCCTCGGGGACGGTAGGGTCCATGCAGGCCGTATGGAAGGACCAGCGCGAGACGGAGCCGTCGGTGATCGAGTCGTAGCATTTCAGCATCGAGACCTCGGTCGGCTTCTGCTGGGGAATCCAGTACCATTCGTGTTCGGGGCGGTGGGTGAAGCGGGTCGTCTCGCCAACGCGGTCGTCGTAGATCCGGTAGTTGGTAATGTAGGGCTGGTCGGCGAAAGACGGCCACGCGCAGAGCACGAAGGGATATTGCTGCACGGTCTCCATCGGCTTGGCGAGGTTGATCGACATGAACCGCCGCGACATCTTCGCGTCGGCTTCCGCCTCCGTGTAGTGCTGTTCGCGTCCGAAATTCCGCAGGTTCTTCGTCAGCAACTCGCGGCAGCGCACCCGGCCGCTATTGTCGTTCAGATCATTGTGCACGAGGTTGGCGTAGTTGGCGTTCACACCCGGGTTCTTGTTGTCCTGGTCTTCCGTGCGGTCGCCCTCGTAATCCTTGTCGAAGACGTCGTGGTTGTAGACAAGCGCATCCGTCGCGCCCGGGAAAAAGTCCAAGAGGAGCTTCTCGATTTCTGGATAGAAGACGCGCTCCACTTCAGCGGAATCGTAGAAGTTCTCGCACTGGGACTCGAGATGCGCCAGCGAGACGCCGAGCTTGTCCATGCTTTCGGGGCTGTTGGGGGAGAGGCCGGGGTGGTATTCCCCGATCCGCCGCGCGTCGCGCATCACCTGCGGGAAAAAGAGGTTGCGCCGTTTGTTGTCCTCTTCGTTCTTACGCAGGATCTCCGCCTCGGCCGCACGCGCCGGGTCTCCCCAAATCTCGTTGGACGATACGATGGAATAGGTCGGCTGTTCATAAACGGTGTAGGGCAAAGGCAGCGCCAGGCCGCCTTCCGGAGCTTCTATGTTGTTCTCGCGAATATAGTCCACGCACTCCGCGTACTTCCGAAACCCAACACCCCACTTGGTCTCGATCGGTCCGGGAGGCGCGTTGTCGATCATGTCGATAACCCGCTGCCCTTCGCCCTCGGCGATCTGGGCAAGCGCGGTCTCCATCGCCGCCACCGTGCCCGCATCGCCGTCCCGGTCGAACGACATATAGGATAAGCCGCCGTTTGCCGCGATAGGGGTGGGCTGCCCTTCCGTGAGCTGGAGGGAGGGTACATAGGCCGACGAACCCGTCTCCGTATCCGCCGCAACCTGGTTCTCGCTGACCTTAAGCCCGTCGTCCATAGCATGCCCTCATCGCCGATTAAAAACCGCCTTATCGTGGCATATGGGGCTTGTCGTTGCTAGGGCTTGTCATTTCGGGTCGCAGAAACTGATGCCGCGTTCTTTTCCATCCGCTCCGACACGATGCGCTCCGCCAATTGCGAATGGCGCGAACAGGCGCCGTTTGGTTCGTCATACGACGCAGGCCTCGCGGAATGACCGAGTTTGGCCCTAAACCGAACCATCGACCACCATGCCAGCGATACCCTATGGAAAATCATGGCGCGCCTCATAGGGCAAACTTCGAACCCTTTGTTCGGAACATTGAGCGAATGGAACGGCACCCTTGAGAGGTCTTGCTCAATCATATCGCCAGCGTCCTGACCGTGGAAAAGAGAAAATGTGGAAATCAGCGGTGACCGTTCTCAGTGCGGCGGATGGAAAATGAGCGCGTACTGCACTCGCAAGGTGAGACAGGCTTCAACGCATAGCAAGCCAGATAGCCGCTAACGCGACGGCGATGACGCCAGCGGCGATACATATATAGGTTCTGGAAAATCTGTCCGCGACAATTCCGGTTTCTGCGTTGGCTGTTTCTTCCGATATGAACGCCGATGCAGACTCTTGGTTTGCAGATTCTACGAGCGTTGCGAATTTTTCGAAGAATTCGCCGGACAGCTTCTTGGCCACGCTTTCGATCAGACGGGCGCCGAGCGAGGCGAGCTTACCGCCGACATCGACTTTGACATTGTACTGCAAAATGGTCGATGGACCGTCTTCGATCAAACAAACGTCCGCACCGCCCTTGGCAAAACCAGCGCCACCACCGCTACCTTCGCCAGTGATGGAATAGCCTTCGGGCGGGTTGAGATTGTTGAGTGTCACCGACCCGTTGAACTTCGCCTTGATCGGACCGACTTTCATCGACACCGTCGCATCCATCTCGTGATCCGAGCGCTTGGTCAGCGTTTCGCAGCCGGGGATGCATTGGCGCAGGATTTCCGGATCGTTCAATGCTTCGAAGACCCGATGCCGGGACGCCGCGATGCTTTGTTGGTCCTGTAATTCCATTCTCGCGCTCCAATATAGGGAGGTGTTACTCAGCAGCACTTCGGATAAATGTCGATCGCCGTCGATCCGTTATCCGCGGCTTGCACAAGTTTCGCCGCGGCGCTGAACAGTTTTTCTTTGGCGGTGACGGGCGCCTTGGTGGTTTGCCGGCGGATGCTGACGATTTCCGCCAGGATCGACAGCGCAATCTCTTCCGGGCCGATAGCGTTGATGTCGAGACCGGCGGGCGCTGACAGCTTCGCCAATTGATCCGCTGTCAATGCCTGTTCACGGAGATGCGCGAGCAAGGTTTCGGATTTACGCCGGCTGCCGACGAACGCGACGTACCGCGCTGTGCTGCCGAGCGCGGCAGCCAACGCTTCGCGGTCGCGTTTCCCTTGAGTCGACACGACGATGTAGGCGTTTTCATCGACGCCGAGCGTTGAGAGATCGAATCCGGCATGCTTTCGGTCCGCATCGGTGAACCGCGGCAATTCCTCTTCTAAAGCGGCGGCGGTGACGCGGTACCCCATTGCCGAGCCGAGTGCGGCCAAGGCCACGGCGACGGGAGACGCGCCGCAGATCAGCAAATGCGGAGCCAATAGCATCGGTTCGACGAACAATTCGACGGTGCCGCCGCTGGGACAACTGCTCTTGTGCAGTTCGACTCCGTCGATATCGAGTTGCTCGACGACCTGGTCTTTCGGTTTAACGCGAATCAACCGTGGAGCGCCTTCCGCCAACACGGCTCCGGCCGCCTGCTTGACCGCGCCTTGCACGCAACTGCCGCCGAGAAATCCTTCGATTTCGCCACCCCGCGTGATAACTGCCTTGGCCCCGGCTTTAGCGGAGGTTGCGTGTTCCGTACGCACAACTGTTGCGACACAAAACTCATCTCCTTGGTCTCGTAGTTCTGCAATCCGGCGCATGACCTGTTCCGCATCGTATTTCATGACCTCATGTCTCCCGTCTCAAAGCCGTGCCAACTCGGGTTCCAGCGCCGCCAGACTCTCCAAGCTGTTCGCGGCTCGAAACAGATCGATGTGGGGCAGCGCTTCAGCCATACCCCTCGCGACAGGTTCGTAGTTGTCCCAACCGGCGAGTGGATTGAGCCAGATGAGCCGCCGCGCGCGTTTTTTTAGTCTGGCCAGTTGCTTCGCGACGGACATTGGGTCGTCCGTATCGTAGCCGTCACTCATGACAATCACCGCCGAGCGCGTGTTGAGGCATTCCTTGGCGTACTGTTCGTTGAAAACCTGCAGACAGTGACCAATCCTAGTGCCGCCGCCGAAGCCTTCCGCCACCAGCGTCATGCGATCCATGGCCCGGCCATAATCGCGATCCCTCAGCGCATCGGTAATGCGGACCAGCCGGGTATGGAAGAGAAACGCATCCGTCTTCAGCCATGGCCCCAACAGGCCGCGCAGGAACGCCAGAAACAACCGGCTATACTGTTGCATCGAACCGGAAACGTCGAGCAGGACGATCAGATTGACGGGTCGCTCCGGGCGTTTGCGGCGGACAAGAAAAAACGGGTCGCCACCCTTCGACAGATTGCGCCGGATTGTCCGGCGGATATCGATTTCACGCCCCTTTGTCGATGGCTTCCGCCGCCGGCTCAACCGGTCGCGCATCGCCTTCGCCAGTTTCTCGGCGGTTTCCTCCACGGCTGCGACGTCGTCCGGCGAAACGATGTGCCTGAGATCGGTACGGGCCAAGACGTCGCGCGTGCTCGCGCGGATATTTTGTGTTGTTTGTCCGTCCGCGTCGCCGGTCGCATCGTCCGCCAGCTTCCCGCGCGCCGGCAACACACCCGGCGGCAGAATACTGTCCCAAAGGTCTGGCCGTTTAGCCGTGTCGCGCCGGCGGCTCCGCTGCGCTTCATCCTGGAGCACCAATGTTTTGACACCGCGTCCGAACCAGTAGGCGTCAAAGAGTTCGTCGAATTTTTCCCAATTGGCTTTATCCGCGCACAGCATGGACTTAAAGGCAAGTCGGGTGTCATGTACCTGCGGCCAATGAACCAGATTGAGTAGCGCGAGCGCGTCCATGGTTTCAGCGGGCCCGACGGGAAAACCGTTATGGCGCAAATGCGTAATGAAGCCACCGATACGCTCCGAGGGCGGCAAAGCAGGCAACGAGGGTGAACCTGCAACCACGGTCAGGCCACCTTGCCGATCAGACGCGCAGTCACTTCCGGCGTGACCGATTTCAGGTCTGCCTCCGTTTTGAGCAGGCAGACAAGGCTGGCGCAGATGACGTCGGGATGGTCGGTCAGCGAACCGACCGCAAGTCCCGTCAGTGCCGTCGCCCAATCGAGCGACTCGGCAATGCCCGGCGTCTTCTCCAGCTCCTCCTTGCGCAACGATTGCACGAAGCCGACGATCTGCCGTACCAGCGTGTCGTCAATAGCCGGCATATGCGTCTTGACGATGCGAAGTTCTTTTTCCGGATCGGGGTAATCCACATAGCTGTACAGACAGCGGCGGCGCAGCGCATCGGACAATTCGCGCGTGCTGTTCGACGTCAGGATGACGTGCGGTACGGTGCGCGCTGATATCGTGCCGAGTTCCGGTACGCTGACTTGAAAATCCGACAGGACTTCCAGCAGAAACGCCTCGAACTCCTCATCGGCCCGGTCGATTTCATCGATCAGCAGAACCGGCGCTTTGTCCTGGGAGATCGCCTCCAACAAGGGCCGCCGCAGCAGGAACGGTTCGGAGAATATGTGGGTCTCGACTTCGTCGGGCGACATTTCCGCCTGCTCGCGAACCTTGATCGCCAGCAGTTGGCGTTGATAGTTCCATTCGTAAATCGCCGCGTTGGCATCGAGCCCTTCGTAACATTGCAGACGGATCAGATCGGTATTCTCCACCTTTGCCAGGACCTTGGCGATTTCGGTCTTCCCGACGCCGGCCTCGCCCTCGAGCAGGAGGGACCGCCCGAGGGTCATCGCCAGCGAGAGGGCCATGGCCAAACCCTCGTCGGCGATATAACCGGCATCGGCGAGTCTTGATTGCAGGTCTTGGTGTTTCACGCGGCGTTGCCCCGTATTACCCAACCCTAGCCGGTTAGCCCCAACCGTTCGGCTGTTTTCCATACCCGCCAGTGATCGTGCGGCATCTGCGTGTGGGTCAGGCCGAAATGGGCGAAGGCGTCGTTAACGGCGTTGGATATCGCCGAAACGCCACCGACATTCGGCGACTCTCCGACACCCTTGGCGCCGATCGGATGATGCGGCGAGGGCACTTCGGTAAAATCGGTCTCCCACACCGGAGTCTCCACTGCCGTCGGCAGGAAATAATCCAGCAGGCTGCCGCCTTTGATGTTGCCGATCTCGTCGTAGTCGATCTCTTGGCCCAGGGCGATGCCAAGCGCCTCGGTCAGGCCGCCATGAACCTGGCCGTCGATGATCATCGGGTTGATCCGGGTGCCGCAGTCATCGAGCGCGTAAAAGCGCCGGATGTCGGTGACGCCGGTGTCGACGTCGATATCGGCAACGCAGACATACGCGCCATAGGGATAGGTCATGTTGGGCGGGTCGTAATAGCTCACCGCCTCCAGTCCCGGTTCCATGCCCGGCGGCACGCTGTTGTAGGCGGCAAAAGCGATCTCGGCCATGGTCTTCGCGCGTTCCGGCGCGCCCTTGACAACGAAGCGGTCGACGTCCCATTCGAGATCGTCGTCATGCACTTCCAACAGGTAGGCGGCGATCATTTGCGCCTTGGCGCGGATTTTCCGGCCGGCCATTGCGGTCGCAGCGCCGGCGACCGGCGTCGAACGCGATCCATAGGTGCCGAGGCCATAGGGCGCGGTATCGGTATCGCCTTCCTCTACGGTGATGTTGTCCGCCGGCAGTCCGATTTCCGTAGCGAGGATTTGAGCAAAGGTGGTGGCGTGGCCCTGGCCCTGGCTGATCGTACCGAGGCGGGCGATCGCGCTGCCGGTTGGGTGAATACGGATCTCGCAGGAGTCGAACATGCCAAGGCCCAGGATGTCGCAGTTCTTGATCGGTCCGGCGCCGACGATCTCAGTGAAGAAGGCAACGCCGACGCCCATCAGGCTGCGGGTTTCACCGTTGGCAAAGGCTTCCCGGTTGGCGGCCTGTTCGGCCCGGAGCGCGGGGTAGTCGACTGTCTGCAAAGCCTTGTCCATGGCGGTATGATAGTCGCCGCTGTCATACTCCCAGCCGAGTGCCGACTGGTAGGGGAACTGCTCTTTCTTGATGAAGTTTCTGATCCTGAGCTCGGCCGGATCAATTTCAAGCTTGCGCGCCAACACATCGATCATCCGCTCAATCAGGTACGACGCTTCGGTAACCCGGAAGGAACAGCGGTAAGCGACACCCCCCGGCGCCTTGTTGGTGTAAACGCCGTCGACGGAGAGGTACGCGACTGGAATGTCGTAGGAACCGGTGACGATGTTGAAGAACCCGGCCGGATACTGGGTCGGGTCCGCACAGGCATCGAAGGCGCCCTGGTTGGCAATGACGTGGCAGCGCAGGCCGGTGATCCGGCCGTCCTTCGTCGCCGCCAGTTCACCGGTCATGTGGTAGTCGCGGGCGAAGGCAGTAGAGGAAAGGTTTTCCATCCGGCTTTCGATCCATTTGACCGGTACGCCCAATACGATCGACGCGACAATGGAACAGACGTAACCCGGATAGACGCCGACCTTGTTGCCGAAGCCGCCGCCGATGTCCGGCGAGACGATACGGATCTTGTGTTCGGGAATATTGGAGATCAGCGATGCCACGGTACGAACGGCGTGTGGTGCCTGGAACGTGCCCCAGACGGTCAGCTTGCCGTTGATCGCATCCATCGACGCAACGCAGCCGCACGTCTCCAGCGGACAGGGATGGACGCGCTGATAGGAGATGAACTCCTCGACAGTTACGTCGGCGGCATCGAACGCCGCCTCGACGTTGGCCTTGTCGCCCACATCCCATGTGAATACGTGGTTGGGGTGCCGGCGCGGACCATGGCCGCCGACCTCTTCCTGATCCTTAATGTCTTCCCGCAAAATGACCGCGTCGGGGTCCATGGCCTTAAAGGGATCGACCAGAACAGGCAGCTCCTCGTACTCGACCTCAACCAATTGGGCGGCGTCGGAGGCGATATAGCGGTCTTCCGCAACAACGAAGGCGACTTCCTGGAACTGAAAAAGTACTTTCTCATCGGCCAGCACGGCCTGCACGTCGCCGGCCAAGGTCGGCATCCAATGCAAGTTGAGGGGTTTCAAATCCTCGGCGGTCAGCACCGCCTTGACACCCGGCACGGCCAGGGCGGCTGACGTGTCGATCGATTTGACCCGGGCATGGGCATAGGGCGAACGGACGAACTCACCGAATAGCATACCGGGCAGTTTCATATCGTCGACGTAATTACCCTTGCCTTGGGTGAAGCGGACGTCTTCGACCCGCTTACGTGCGGTGCCGAGACCCTGGAGTTTCTGAGTGCGTACTTCCGCGCTTGGCGTTGCCTCGTTCATTCCGCAGCCTCCTTCGCAGCATTGAGCTGATCCGCGGCGGCGCGGATCGCGACGACGATATTCTGATAGCCGGTGCAGCGGCAGAGGTTACCGGAGATCCCAAAACGGATTTCTTCGTCGCTCGGGTTCGGATTTTCCTGCAGCAGGCGATAGGCCCTGGTGATCATGCCGGGGGTGCAGAAGCCGCACTGCAGACCGTGATATTCGCGGAACATTTCCTGCAGGACGTGCAAAGTGCCGTCTGGCTGGGCCATACCCTCAATTGTGCGAATTTCGGCGCCGTCGGCCTGGGCCACGAACATCGTGCAGGATTTGACCGACTTGCCGTCCAGGTCGACCGTGCAGGCGCCGCAATGGCTGGTATCGCAACCGATATGTGGGCCGGTCAGGTTAAGCTGCTCGCGCAGGAAGTGGATCAGCAACATACGCGGTTCGGCTAAAGCCTCGATTTCACGGCCGTTGACGGTCAGTTGGACATGAAGTTTGCTCATATTTTCCTCCTCGGCGCTTACGCGGCGCGTTCAAGCGCGCGGGCGATGGCGCGGCGCACCATGACGCCGGCGAGTTTCGTGCGAAAATCCACTGGCCCGCGAGCGTCCGCGGCGGGGCTGGCGATGCCCTCGGCAAGCGCTACGGCGCGGTCGATCGCCGCCGCATCGACGGCAGTCCCGATCAAGGCTGCCGCGGCGTCTTCGGCGTAAAGGGGCGTATCGCCGACATTGGTCAACGCAATCGCGGCCGTGGCACAACGACCGCCAGACATTGTCAGCAGCACGGCAGCCGCGGCGGTGGCATAGTCGCCGATCTTGCGTTTTTGCTTCTCATAAGCATGGCCGTGCCCGTCCGGAGGTGTCGGAATGCGGACCGCGGTGATGATCTCGTTGTCTTGCAGCGCGGTAAAGAAGACCGCTTCGTAAAACACTCGCGCAGCGATTTCCCGCGTCCCGTTGGGCCCTTGCGCGATATAGGTGGCATCGAGTGCCTGCATCAATGCCGGCATGTCGTTGCCGGGATCGCCGTTGGCGACATTGCCACCGATGGTGCCGCAATAGCGGACCTGCGGATCGGCAATTTGCAATGCAGTCTCCGCCATAATCGGGCATTTGGCTGCCAGAGTCGGATCGGCGATCAATTCGCTCTGGGTGGTCATGGCGCCAATCAGCAGATTGCCACCTTCTTCGCGGACGCCTTTCAGGCCGTCGATCGCCTGCAAATCGATCAAATGATCCAGCATCGCCATGCGCAGCTTCATCATCGGAATGAGGCTATGGCCGCCAGCGACCACGCGGGCGTCATCGCCATGCTGGTCCAGCAGACCGACCGCCTCATCCAAGGATTTCGGCCGGTGATATTCGAACGAACCAGAAATCATCCTTTGGCCTCCCGTACCCCGTTGCATCAAAGCCGTGTTTTTCTTTCCGAAGCCTGGCGCAAAACAACCGCAGGCCGCGAATTGTCGCTGCTTAGTCGGATTGCCGGCAGAGCGACAGGGGCAGTGAGCCAATTGCGTCTATTTCGCACGAGTGACGAAATGCGCGCACGAGCGGCACGGGTGTAAACTTGTTTTTGGTCGGGGCGTTGGCGCGCCAACGCCGAAATAGTGGAAAATTAGAAGCCGAGCGCCTTGCGTACTTGAGCAACGTTAGAGCGGCTGACGGGAACGACGGTTTCCGGCAAACCCGGCAAGACCAGGAATCCTTTGTCTTTTTCTTTTTGGAATGCGTTGGCGTGCCGAAGATTGACGATATGGCTGCGGTGGGTACGTAAAAAAATTTTGCCCTTCCAACGCAGTTTCAATGCGCGATATGGGCCAGGGGCAGAAATGGCTGTCCTGCCCGTCAAACAATACCGAGTAATGACCTTCGGCCTTGATCGAATAGATCTTGTCGACGTCCATGAAGTACGTCGTTTTATTCAATTCATACGGTAAGCGGTTCGTCTGCTGAACCGAGCCGTTCGTTTCCTCGATCTCGGCCTCTTCAATGGCATGGCCGGAAGAAGACAGTCGCCCCTCCAGAGCCCAGATATCTTCCAGCGGGAACGCGGTGATCAGGAACAGACCGCAAATCAGGAAGGCGGCGACGGCGACGAAGAGCGCGAGGTAACCGTCGGAAATCAGCGGCGCGGCGACCTCAATCAAATCCTGGACCGGCATGAAACGAGTGTAGATCATCGCCGAGTAGTGCATGCCGGAGATCGTCACACCGAGCACGACTCCGCCAAGTACCAGCTGCAACAGCGTTCGTTTGCGGTAGGCCAGGGTAAAGGCACCGATCGATGACAGGACTGAAATCGCCGTCGACAGGACGATGCCGGTCGGGGAATAGGTAACGATGCAATTGCCCTTGATCGCCGCCATGCCGACATAGTGCATGGAGACGATGCCGAGCCCCGTCAGCACACCAGCACCGATGATGCGTACGTAGTTCCGCACCCCAAAGTGAATCAAATAGAAGCTTAATCCGGTGAACAGGATCGCGATCAGCACCGAGCCAAGGGTGTAGAGCGCGTCGTAATTTATGCTCACCGGCAACTGCACGGCCAACATGCCGACGAAGTGCATCGACCAAATGCCGCCACCGAGCGCGATCGCCGCCTTGACGATTTGACTCTTGCGTCGCGGCGTATCCAGGTAGCGCAATCCGCTAGCCAGTCGCAGGCCGGTAAACGATGCCAGAATGGCCACGAGAACCGACGCGGTCACCATCAGAGGATCGTAAGTGACTAGCATGGACAAATTCGCAGTTTGTTTACCGCATAAACGCCATTTTTCCGGAATTCCAACTCTCGATGTTACACGAACCCTATAGGAATCCAAAGGCCGCTCACATCACGTCATCGTTTCTGGGGTATGGCGCCCTATCCACACCGCGAAACATCGGCTGCCAAGTTCACCAATTTGCGGAAGAGTCCGGATATAACTGGAAATTTGGACAGGGCTCTAATCTATACAGAGGCGTACTCTGCTCGAAAGCTCAGGATAAAAACCCAAAGTTCCGAGAGGTCAGGGTTCCAGGACCACGTTCGAACCGCCGCTATCTCGCTTCCAGCAGCCGTTTCAGAACAGTTGGGGGAAAGTGGCGCGCCTCACAGGACAAACTTCGAACCCCTTGTTCGAAGTTCTGGCCGAATGGAACGCAACTTTGGGAGTACCACGCGGCGAAATCATGTTGTCGCTTACGGTGTAGCCATAAGAAACAGTGCCGCTATGGGCACCGAACGGTCGTTGTCGCCAGCAATCTACTCTTTCGAATCTAGCCGAAAGCAGATCTTTGGCTACCACAGCCACATTTAGAAGTACCCGCGCAATAGCGGGATTGGTTTCGTCTTGATCTGGATCAAAGCTCCATAAGGCCATCAAGATTATTTTTTGTCATACAAAAGAAGTATTTTGTTTACTTCTTTTGTTAAAGCGCAAGAACGGCAGATGGAATATGAGCCGGGACAGGGAATCAGGGGGGCGGCGCGGCGGAATTCGGTTTGCAATCGGATTGATGCTTTTCGTTGCGAGCCACATAGCGCCAACAAGCATTTCGCCAGTGGCGGCCAGGGTCGATAAGGGCCCTGTTCTGAGTCGCTTCATGGCTGAAACGCCCGCGGCCCAGATGGTCGCCGGCGCGGATTCCTATGGGTCGATTCTCGACACAATCCCGGTTGCGCCCATTCTCAAGAACGGAGAGAGAATTGGGTTTGCCTATGTGACCTCCGATTTTGTCGGGACGACGGGATATTCCGGAAAGCCGATCCACGTCATGGTCGCGATCGCACCCGACGGGAAACTCATTGCCGCCAGACTGGTGAAACATTCGGAGCCAATCGTTCTTATCGGCATACCGGACAAAAAAATCAAAGCATTGACCGCGCGTTATGCTGGCCTCGACCTGGTTGCCGAGGCCGCTGCGGGCGGTTCCGGCCACGACCTCGACATCATATCCGGGGCGACCGTCACGGTTATGGTGATCGACGATTCGATCGTTCGTTCGGGTCTGAAGGTCGCCCGTGCGTTGGGGCTCGGCGGGCTCGCGCCGGAAGCGGCCAAATCCGGCCCGCGCCGCGAAATCGATCCGGCGGTCGGCGCCATGCGGGATTGGTCCGAATTGTCTGGCGACGGATCGATGCGGCGGCTGTCGCTCGATGTCGGCCAAATCAACGCCGCCTTCACGGCGTCAGGCGACACACTGGCCATGGAACGCCCGGAACCGGGGAATCCTGCCGACGCGTTTATCGATTTGCAGGCCGCGCTGGTCAGCGTTCCGGCGATTGGTAAAAGCCTGCTCGGCGACGCCGAGTACAAGAACCTGACCGATTGGCTGAAACCGGGCGAACACGCGATCCTCGTCGCGGGGCGCGGCCGCTACTCCTTCAAAGGATCCGGTTACGTCCGGGGCGGCATCTTCGACCGCATCCAGCTTATTCAGGGCGACCGCTCCGTGCGGTTCAGGGACAAGGGCCACAGACGGCTCGGCGCCATCGCGGCTGCCGGAGCGCCGACCTTTACCGAATTGGATCTATTCAAGATATCTGCCGATACGGAATTCGAACCAACGGAATCCTGGAGATTGCAACTGTTGGTCCATCGCGCGGTGGGACCCATAAAGAAGAGTTTCCAGACGTTCGATCTCAGCTACCGGCTGCCCGCCACCTATACCCGCGACCGTGCGGCACCGGCGACACCGCAACTGTCGGCAGAGCAGACCGAGAGGGAGGCCAAACAAGCGCTGTGGCAGCGCGTTTGGCGCGAGAAAGCTTACGAGATCGTCGGCCTGGCCGTCATGCTGGGACTGCTGACGTTGGCGTTTTTTGGACAAATGTTCCTTACCGTCAGCGAGCGCGCGACGTTCTGGTTCCGGATCTCCTTCCTGACACTGACGCTTTTCTTCATTGGCTGGTATGCGAACGCACAGCTTTCGGTCGTCAACTTGCTGGCGCTCGGCAGTGCCCTGGCAACCGACTTTTCCTGGGACGCTTTCCTGCTGGACCCACTGGTTTTCTTGCTGTGGTTCTCGGTCGCAGCATCGCTGATTTTCTGGGGACGTGGTGCCTATTGCGGTTGGCTTTGCCCGTTTGGCGCCCTGCAGGAGCTCACCAACCGGATCGCAAAGGTGTTCAAGGTTCCGCAGGTGATCGTTCCCTGGGGACTTCACGAGCGGCTGTGGCCTCTCAAATATATGATCTTTCTTGGTCTGTTCGGCGTCTCTCTCGTTTCGCTTCCGCTCGCCGAACAGTTTGCCGAAATCGAGCCTTTCAAAACTGCGATTGTCCTCAAATTCCAGCGTGCTTGGCCCTTCGTCGCCTTTGTCGTGGCCTTGTTGCTGGTAGGTCTGTTTATCGAACGGTTTTATTGCCGCTACCTCTGCCCGCTCGGCGCCGCGCTGGCGATCCCTGGCCGATTGCGCATGTTCGAATGGCTCAAGCGGTATCACCAGTGCGGAAACCCCTGCCAGACCTGCAGCAACGAGTGCATGGTTCAGGCGATCCATCCGCTCGGCGAGATCAATCCCAACGAATGCCTGTACTGCCTGCACTGTCAGGTTCGCTATCAGGACGAAAAAATTTGCCCCGTGTGTATCAAGCGGTCGCGCCGACGCGCCCGATTGCGGGGCGAGGATCCCGGACCGGATCCAACTGTGCCGGAAGCGGCAGGTCGACTTTAAACGAAGGTAACAGCCACAGGAGCTAGACCATGGCAGATAGATCGAAGGACAAGGAGCAGATTTCAAGGCGGGACATGTTTTCCGTTCCAGCAAAGGGAGCGTTGCTCGCCGGTGCGATGGCGACGGCAGGCGGCGGAGCGGCAGCACTGCTCGGTTCGACGTCACCAGCGGCCGCGGCGGGCGCTCATGCGCTCAAGCCCGGCGAGTTGGACGAATATTACGGCTTCTGGTCTTCAGGCCAATGCGGCGAACTCCGCATTCTCGGCGTTCCGTCCATGCGGGAATTGATGCGCGTACCCGTATTCAATCGGTGTTCGGCGACCGGCTGGGGGCAGACCAATGAGTCGAAGAAGGTTCTGACCGAGGGTCTGCTGCCGGAGACAAAAGCGTATCTCGCCACTCAGGGTATGGAGACCTATCACAACGGCGATCTGCATCACCCGCATATGTCGTTCACCGACGGCACCTATGACGGTCGCTACCTCTTCATGAACGATAAGGCGAATACCCGGGTCGCCCGGATCCGCTGCGACGTGATGAAATGCGACAAGATCATCGAGATTCCAAACGCGTCGGATATCCACGGCTTGCGGCCACAGAAGTTCCCGCGGACGGGATATGTCTTCGCCAATGGCGAGCACCGAATCCCGCTGCCCAACGACGGCAAAATTCTCGACGATCCGAAAAAGTACGTCTCGATTTTTTCGGCGATTGATGGGGACAAGATGGAGGTCGCCTGGCAAGTCATCGTCAGCGGCAATCTCGACAATTGCGATGCCGATTATCAGGGAAAATACGCATTCTCGACCTCCTACAATTCCGAAGAAGGCGTGACGCTCGCTGAGATGACGGAGTCGGAAACCGACCACGTGGTGATCTTCAACATCGCCCGGATCGAGGCTGCCGTGAAGGCGGGCAATTATGAAACCCACAATGGCGTTCCGGTTGTGGACGGCCGCAAAGGCTCCAAGCTCACCGCCTACGTGTCGATACCGAACAGTCCGCATGGCTGCAATACGGCCCCGGACGGGAAGCACGTGGTGATCAACGGCAAGCTTTCGCCGACGGTCTCCGTCATCGACGTCAACAAGGTGGATGCTGTGTTCAACGGCGCCGACCCCCGGTCTTGTATCGTTGCCGAACCGGAACTGGGCCTTGGCCCGCTACATACAGCATTCGACGGCAAGGGCAATTGCTACACGACGCTCTTCCTCGATAGCCAGATGTGCAAGTGGAACATGGAGAAGGCGATTCGTCAGTTCAAAGGCGAGAAAATCGACCCGATTCTCGCGAAGACGGACGTCCATTATCAGCCGGGACACAATCACTCATCGATGGGCGAGACCAAGGAAGCGGATGGGAAATGGCTCGTCTCGCTGAACAAGTTCTCGAAAGACCGGTACATCAATGTTGGACCGCTAAAGCCGGAAAATGAACAGCTGATCAATATTGCTGACGGCAACCCTGTAGTCGTGCATGACAGCCCAACCTTCGCGGAACCGCATGACTGTATCATGGTGCATCGTTCCAAGGTCAATCCGGATAGCATCTGGAAACGTACAGATCCAACTTGGGAGGAAGCGCGAAAACAAGCGAAGGCGGACGGTGTCGACCTTGAGGAAGGTGCCGAGAAACCGATCCGGGACGGCAATAAGGTCCGCGTCTATATGACATCGGTCGCTCCCAGTTTCTCGCTCGAGACATTCACCGTGAAACAGGGTGACGAGGTAACGATCTATATCACGAACCTGGATGACGTCGACGACCTGACGCATGGCTTCACCCTGGGCAACCACGGTATCGCCTTCGAAGTGGGCCCTCAGGCCACAGCCTCGGTCACCTTCAAGGCCGATCGGCCAGGTGTGCATTGGTATTATTGCCAATGGTTCTGCCACGCGCTGCATATGGAAATGCGCGGCAGAATGTTCGTCGAGCCCAGGAACGCCTGATGCTCGGGCGCCCCGGAATCCTGTGCCGCTGTCTGCTGTTCCTCCTGGGGCTGGCGGCGGCGGACGCCGGTGCGGCGGAAATCGCCGTGCCGGCGCGGGCCGGGGCGTTGGCAAATGCGATCGGAGAGGCACAGCTTGGCGACAGGCTGCGCCTCCTTCCGGGCGACCATCAAGGCCCGGTCCGTATCGACAAGCCTTTGGAATTGATCGGCGGCGGAAAAGCGCACGTCGTGGGTAATGATCTCGGTTCGGTAATTACGGTTGCGTCTGCCGATGTCGTACTGCGAGGCCTTGTCATTTCGGGATCGGGGTCGTCGGCAGAGCATCGCGACTCGGCGATTGTCTTGATGAAAAGCGCCGAGGGCGCCCTGGTCGAGGGAAATCGTCTGGTTGGAAATCTCATCGGTGTCGACGTTCACGGCGCACGCAATGCCCGGGTTGTCGGCAACGAAATCGTCGGACGCCGCGGTCATAGAATGAATAGCCGAGGTAATGGCGTTTATGTCTGGAATGCGCCGGGCACCCAGGTCGTCGGTAACGATATCCGCTGGGGGCGTGATGGCATTTTCGTCAACACCTCTCGCAACAATACCTTTATTGGCAACCGCTTCCGCGAATTGCGCTTTGCCATTCATTACATGTATGCGCACGACAGTGTCGTTTCGGACAATTTGTCCATCGGCAACCATCTTGGCTACGCCTTGATGTTTTCGAAAAATCTGACGGTCCGCGGCAATCGCTCCATTGGGGACCGTGACTACGGTATCATGCTGAACTACACCAACAGCAGCCTTGTCGAAGGCAATCTGGTCGAGAATGTGGGCGACCGCTGTGTCTTCATCTACAACGCCCACAAGAATCGAATCGAGGGGAACCGTTTCGAGCGCTGCGGCATCGGCGTGCATTTTACCGCCGGATCGGAGCGCAACCGCTTCACCGGCAACGCCTTCATTGGCAATCGAACGCAAGTGAAATATGTCGGTTCGCGCTGGCTCGATTGGAGTACCGGCGGGCGCGGGAACTTCTGGTCCGATCATGCCGCTTACGATCTGGATGGCGACGGTCTCGCCGATTCGAACTTCCGTCCTAATGACAAGATGGACCGCATTCTCTGGACTCAGCCGGCCGCGAAGCTGCTGCTGGGGTCCCCGGCCGTACAGTTGATCCGCTGGTCGCTCTCGGCATTTCCGTCGCTCAACCCAGGCGGCGTCGTCGATAGCCGTCCGCTGATGCAGCCGATCCCGCAGCGCTTCACATCCTGGCAGGTGGCGCGATGAAAGCGTTGGAGATTAAGGGCGCTCTCAAGCGGCGCGGCGAACGCGTGACCGTCGCAGAGGTCGACCTCTGCATCGAAGCGGGCGAACGCGTCGCCCTGCTGGGACACAACGGTGCCGGCAAAACGACGCTGATGCGCATGATTCTGGGCCTCACGACAATCGATGCCGGCACCATTTCCGTTTTTGGGGAGGCGCCGGGGACGCAAGCGGCGCGGCGCATGGCGGCCTATCTGCCCGAAAGCGTTGCGTTCCACCCAGCACTCAGCGGCCGCGAGCAGCTATGCCACTTTGCCCGCTTGCGCGGCGAGCCGTCTTCTCGCGCAGACGACCTGCTGACCCGTGTCGGGCTCGACCAGGATGCCGACCGCCGCATCCGGACCTACTCCAAGGGCATGTGTCAGAGGCTGGGCCTTGCCCAGGCGCTGTTGGGCCGGCCCCGCCTTGCCCTGTTGGACGAGCCGACATCGGGTCTCGACCCGGTCGCCCGCTGGCAATTCTATGAATTGGTCGACGAGCTCGCCGATGCCGGCGGTGCGGTGCTGTTGTCGTCGCATGCCCTGACCGAAATGGAGGCGAAGACCGACCGCATCGCAATTTTGCGGGCCGGACAGTTGGTCGCCAACGATAATATCGAGACGCTGCGCCGTGCGGCCGGCCTGCCCGTCCGATTGCGTATCACCAGCCAGCCGGAGCATGTCGAGAACCTGATAAGCAATCTCGGCGGTCGCCGGCTCAATGGCCGCGCCATCGAATTGCAATGCAGCGAAGCAGATAAGGTCGACAGCCTTGCAGCCGTCAGTTCGGTCCGGGAGTTCGTCGAGGACATCGACATCATTCCGGCCGGGTTGGACGAACTCTATCGGCATTTCAGCGTCGAAGAAGGGGACATCACATGAGCGGCGTTTTGAACATCGCCCGGTTCGAGCTTTTAGTCGCGCGCCGAAATCTATGGGTTGCCATCGCCGTCGGTCTCATGTCGCTCTTTGCGATCGTTCTGACCCTGGCCGGGTCGGCGCCGGCCGGTGCGCTGGGTGTCGATCGCCTGACCGTGACGGTGGCCAATCTGACGACATTGTCCGTCTATCTGGTGCCGTTGATTGCCTTGCTGTTGTCGTTCGACGCCATTGCGGGCGAACTGGAGCGCGGCACGCTGGCTCTCGCGCTGTCTTATCCGATTTCCAAGGCGGCCTTTCTGATCGGCAAGTTTGCCGCCCATCTGGCGACCTTGACCGCTGCTCTGTCGATCGGATTCGGGATCGCTGCGACAATGTCCGTTGTCCTCGGCGGCGCATCGGCGTCGGGCCTAACCGCCCTGCTGGTGCTGTTCGTCACCGCCATTCTGCTCGGCGCAGCCTTTCTTGGCTGCGGTTACGCGATCTCCGGCATTGTACGACAGCCCGGCGCTGCTGCCGGGCTGGTGATCGGCGTGTGGCTGGTCGGCACCGTTCTTTACGATTTGGGGCTGCTCGGTGCGCTGGTCGCCGATGAGGGCGGGCTGTTTACGTCGAAGGTTTTCCCGTGGCTGCTGGTCGCGAATCCGGCGGACGCCTTCCGTATCGTCAATCTAGCGGGTTCGGAGGCAGCATCTCTCGCCTCGGGCTTCTCGATGTCGGGCGGTACTCTATCACCACTTGTGCCGCAACTCGCCCTCGCACTGTGGCCGCCGGCCACGCTGACGCTCGCCTGGTATCTATTCAGGAGGTTGGAGCCATGAGATACCTATTGATCTTTGCCGTTTTGCTTCTCGCCGCATGCAACGACGAAGCGCGCGACGTACCACCGCCCCTGGCCATGAGCGAAGACGCCCTGGGGCACTATTGCCAGATGCATATCCTGGAGCATACCGGCCCGAAGGGTCAGGTCCATCTCGCCGGATATGCCATGCCAATCTGGTTCAGCCAGGTCCGGGACGGCCTCGCCTATATCAAGCTCGGCGAGCGCATTGCCGATGTAACGGCGTTCTATGTCAACGATATGGGCAAGGCGACGGACTGGGGGCAACCGGGAGACAACAACTGGCTTGCTGCCGAATCTGCATATTATGTCGTGGGTTCCGATGCGGTGGGCGGCATGGGCGCGCCCGAACTGGTACCGTTCGGAACACAGGAGGATGCCGTGTCCTTCGCCCGCGAGCGGGGCGGCATGGTCAAACGATTTGCTGAAATCGTCCAGAGCGACGTCCTGGCGCCAGTCGAAATTGGCAGCCTGCCAGCCGGTGCGAAATGATCGGCCGGCGGCGGTTCATTTCGATCATTGCCGGTGCAGGCCTCGGACTGGCCATGGGGCCAGCGGCAGCTGCCGGAAGGGCTTACCGATGGAAGGGAACGGCGCTCGGCGCGGCAGCGCAAATCGTGCTGCCGCGTGAGAATGCGCCCGACTTGGTGGCAACGGCGCTGGCCGAAGTTGCGCGGCTGGAACGGATATTCAGTCTATACCGGCGCGACAGCGCCCTATCCCGACTGAACGCGGCCGGCCAGCTATCCGACCCGCCCCCCGAACTGTTGGAGTTGTTGGGTATCTGCCGCGCTGTCCATCGGATGACCGGCGGGGCTTTCGACCCGACCATCCAGCCGCTTTGGCGATTATATGCCGAAGCCTATTCGTCCGGCCGCAAACCTTCGCAAGGGGAAATCGATAACGCATTGCAATCGACTGGCTGGGATTTGCTTCACTTCTCACCCAAAGAAATCGGATTCCGCGCCGCTGGGTGCGCCCTATCGCTCAACGGTATCGCACAGGGATATATCACGGACAGGGTGGCGCAATTGTTGCGGGCGGAGGGGCTGTCGAACGTATTGGTCGATATGGGCGAGATTGTCGCGCTTGGCCGTCGTCCCGACGGTAGGCCATGGCAGGTTGCGGTAGATGACCATATTGGGCAACGGGTTCTGCCAGTATCGCACGGCGCCATTGCAACCTCATCGTCGCTCGGGACGGCATTTGACCCAGCCGGGACAGTCGGGCACATCCTGGACCCGCGGACGGGGAAATCAACGTCAGCCTGGCACCATGTAACAGTCACAGGTCCGAAGGCAGCGCTGGCGGATGGGATATCGACCGGACTATGCATAATGTGTGAGAGTGAATGCCGAAGCATTCCGCTGGATTATACGATAAGGCGCATTTGAAAAAATGGTCTCGTTTATTTCAATTCGAGAATTTAGTTTTGGAAACGGCCAAATCCTCCCCGTTTAAAAATAGCACGAGAGCGCAATGTCACATTCGGTCGTATCGCGCCGGATTTATCGATTCGCTCACTCGCAACATACTGTCGCACTAAACCGATTGTACTACTAATCGGCGTGGCGTCAGGTCAAACTGACCTGGGAGAATCATGCATTATGAAATTTGGCGCGCCCGGCAGGACTCGAACCTGCGACCCCTTGATTAGGAATCAAGTGCTCTATCCGGCTGAGCTACGGGCGCGAATGGCTGCCTTATAGCATAGCGCCGCAGTATGGTGACAAGTTGTCGATCCTGGCGCCGCTCCAGAAAATCGATTAGACCAAACCCAAGAAGAACTGCCGGAATTGCGTGAGCGATGGACTTCCGTTTCTTGCCATTTGAACCTCCACCGGAACTCAAATCCTATCTGCGGCGGAGTTTCTTTGCCCAAGGCCGGATTGGGTACCGTTCGGATAAGATCCTGCCCAACGGCCTCGCCGTCGTAATCTTCAATCTTGGCGTGCCGCATCACGTCGGCAAATCAGAAGATCCGCTCGAAAACCCATCGTTCGACCATAGCTGGCTTCAGGGCATGCAAACAACGCCGACCTTCAACACGCCGGGTGGGGAAACCCATGTCGTTGGCCTGCTCTTCGAGCCGATCGGCTTTCATGCGCTATTCGGTATCGATATGCGAGCGTTGACGGACCAAACAATGGATGCACGCGACATCCTGCCCGGCCATTTCATCAGTACCGTCGAAGGGTTGGCGGCAGACGCCGAAACCGAACAAGCCCACGCAGCGATCCATGCAGCCCTGTCGACCTTGCCCAAACGGGGAATCAAGCCATGGCTCAGCACATTTTATGACCATATTCGGGATCGCCAGGGCCAGATCACCCTGTTGGAGGCGTACCGTATGGCCGATCGCAGCCCGCGCCATGTGAACGCTACCTTCAAGACCGCCATTGGCGTCAATCCGAAAACGCTGTGCCGCATCTATCGCCTGCAAGCATTGCTCGAAGCGATTGCCCCCGCTGCACCGGTGAACTGGTCCGATCTGGCCGCCGGGTTCGGTTTTTACGATCAGGCCCATTTCAATCGCGAATTTCGCCGCTTCTCCGGCCTTCACCCAACGCAATACCTGGCGCAACGCCGACAAGATTTGCCCGAACTGGGAAAAGGCGAAAGCGTCCACTTCGCGCCACAACGGTAGGTCATTTTTTTACAAGACAGGAACACCGAACGGTTCGTACTACTCCGGCGCATGACCAGCCGGAACAAGGAAACACATATGATCTTTTCGGTAGAGGAAACCATCGAGGCTCCCGTGGGCGTCGTCTGGCGCCATCTCACGGACCCGGCGATAATGACGGCCTGGATGTCGGGGATCGAGGATATGCGCCTGCGTGATGGCGGCGTATTGGCTCTGGGGTCGGAGTTGGTCTTCACGGCACGCGGCGCGAAACGAAGCACGAAAGTCGTTGAATTTATCCCCGAACAATCGATTTCGCTGCAATCCGTTCAAGGGCCGGTTACCGCGACCTACCGCTATACAGTCGCACCGGAAGGCACCGCAACGCGCGTCACCTTGCAGGCGGACTGCGCAGCCCGCGGGTTGGCAAAGCTGTTTATGCCCTTGCTCCGCCCTCTGATCCGCAGAACAGACGGCGGGCAGCTAAAAGCCCTGAACACAGCCATCACGGTGCGAATACGTTAACCATTCCTACGATACAAAGGCTGGATTTCCCGACTCGGATCGATTAGAAGGCGGCCAACGCGGCGTCGCCGCTCCTCCGACAATCGTGCAAAGGGCCCACCGTGGACATCCGCAATATCGCCATCATCGCCCATGTCGACCATGGCAAGACGACACTCGTCGACGCGCTGCTGCAGCAAAGCGGGCTGTACCGTGCCAATCAGCAAGTCGTTGAACGCGTCATGGACAGCAACGATCAGGAGCGCGAACGGGGTATTACGATCCTGTCGAAATGCGCTTCGGTCAATTGGCAGGGGACCCGCATCAACATCGTCGACACACCGGGCCATGCCGATTTCGGCGGCGAGGTGGAACGCATCCTGGGCATGGTCGACGGCGTTTTGCTGCTGGTCGACGCCTCGGAAGGGCCGATGCCGCAGACCAAGTTCGTGACAGCCAAGGCGCTGAAGCTGGGGCTCAAGCCAATCGTCGTCGTCAACAAGGTCGACAAGCCCGACGCGCGGCCCGACGAAGTGCACGATGAGGTCTTCGACCTGTTCGTCATGCTTGAGGCAAACGAAGAACAACTCGACTTCCCCGTTCTGTTTTCGTCTGCCAAACAGGGGAAAGCGTCGGCCGATTCAGGCCAACTGGACGACGACATGTCGGTTCTGTTCGACACGGTCGTCCGGCATGTCCCCGCGCCAACAGTTACCGGAGAGGGGCCACTCCGCATGTTGGCCACGACCCTTGAAAGCGACCCATATCTTGGACGCGTGATTACCGGGCGCATCGAATCCGGCACGGTCCGGGCAAATATGACGGCCAAGGCGCTCGACCTTAACGGCAATAAAGTGGATCAGACCCGGATCACAAAGGTACTGGTCTTCGATGGAGTTTCGCGCACACCCGTTGATGAGGCACATGCCGGCGACATCGTCGCCATAGCGGGGTTCGGCGACGCGACAGTGTCCAACACGCTGTGTGATCTGGCAGTTACGGAAAGCTTGCCCGCCGAACCGGTCGATCCGCCGACACTGGCGATGATCTTTTCGGTCAACGATTCGCCGCTCGCCGGGCAATCGGGCAAGAAAGTCACCTCGCGTTTGATCCGCGCCCGGCTGCTGGCGGAGGCGGAAGGCAATGTCGCGATCCGCGTGACGGAGACCGAGGATGGCGATGCGTTCGAAGTCGCCGGGCGCGGCGAACTGCAATTGGGCGTGCTTATCGAAACCATGCGCCGAGAAGGTTTCGAGCTCTCGATCAGCCGCCCCCGGGTGCTGACGCGCAAGGACCCAGAAACCGGCGCCATGCAAGAACCTTATGAAGACGTGGTCATCGACGTCGACGAAGAATTCTCGGGCACGGTCATGGAATCGATTGCCAAACGCCGCGGCAAGGTGGCGGAGATGCGCCCGTCCGGCGGCGGCAAACTGCGGCTGCATATCGTAGCACCCTCACGTGGCCTGATCGGTTATCACGGCGACTTCCTAACCGAGACACGCGGCACCGGGGTCATGAACCGGGTTTACCGCGAGTACGGGCCCTATGCCGGCGTGGTCGAGGGGCGGCGCAGCGGCGTTCTGATCTCGACCAATTCCGGCAAGAGCGTTGCATATGGATTAATGGGGCTGGAAGAGCGCGCAACGCTGTTCATCGGTTCTGGCATACCGGTGTACACCGGCATGATCATTGGCGAAAACAGCCGCACCAACGATCTTGAAGTCAATCCGCTAAAGTCCAAGCAGCTCACCAATGTCCGCGCCTCCGGTACCGACGAGGCGGTGCGTCTGACCCCACCGCGGCGGCTGTCTCTCGAACAGTCAATTGCCTATGTTCAGGATGACGAGCTGGTAGAGGTGACCCCGGACAGCATCCGTTTGCGTAAGCGTTTCCTCGATCCCCACGAGCGCAAGAAGGCATCCCGGCTCAAGGAAAGCGCCTAAACGGAAAATTTGCAGCGCGCACCGTTGGAGATGATGCGCCCAGCCACCGGTGCTGGGAAATGCGCCGCCAAAATCTGCGTCGCCGTATCCGCATAGCGCTCGAGGTAAGACTGACGCGTCGCCCGCGAGCGGTCCGGGTCGAAACAATAGCGGCTGTTCCATTCCGGATACGCGATCTGTACCGGGTGATGCATCATGTCCCCGGTGAAGAGCCCATGGCTCCCGCCTCCTTCGAGATGCAGGCAGACGTGACCCGGCGTATGACCGGGTGACGCTTCGAGGAACAGCCCGTCCTCGATTCCATGATCGCCGTCGACGAAGTCGGCCAGTCCAGCCGCCACCACCGGCAGGACACTGTCCTCGAAGCTGCCTTCGGTCGTGCCGGACCCGACATGGGGCATCTCGTTGGTCTCCCAATGCGCGTACTCGTCCTTATGGAATAGGTATCGGGCATTGGGAAAGGTCGGGACCCAGCGACCGTCCACTAGCCTTGTGTTCCAGCCGACGTGATCGACATGCAGATGCGTGCACAGCACGAAATCTACCGATTCAGGAGGCACACCCATTGCCCGCAAATCGTCCAGCCAGGCGGAGTCGCGGCGATGCCAGGGTGGCGTCGAAGGACGTTCCTTGTCGTTGCCGACACAGGTGTCGACCAGAATTGTGTGATGCTTGGTGCGAATAATATAGCTGTGCAGGCTCATCAGCAGCCGGCCGCTTTCCGCATCCAGGAAATGCGGCAGGAGCCAGTCTCGTTCGCCCGCGAGCGCCTCTTGCGTGGCTTCGGGGAATATAAAGCCAGGATGGAAGCTCGGCCCTTCCGATTCGACGACCCGGTCGACTGTGATTCCGCCGAAATCTAGTGTCTGCATGGCTCGCTTCTATGTCGCGGCACGCGCCATGTCCAGGCACGTATCCCATTACAAAAACTTTACATTTTAGCATCTTGTGTCCGCAATCCGACACGCCAGATAATTCCCAACGTCTGGCCGCGGGGTTTTCAGCCAACGGAATAAGTATAGGAGGCGATATTGCATAAATTTCTTAGCCGGACGGGCCTGCCGGTCCTGGGTCTTGTCTTCGCGATTCCCTTCGGCGCCAGCGCCATGGCCGCCGAGCCCACGGTGATCGAGCTGACTCAGGTTGCCTGTCAGTTCATCGAATCCGAAAACAATGTCGACCACAAATACACATCGCAACAGAAAGCCGATTGCGAAGCCATCAACGCCAAGAGCGGCGCCGAACGGCTGACCAAGGCGGAACCGCTCAAGCTGAAACCAGGCAAGTACATCTTCCGGGTGACCAACAAGAACGTGTCCTATCCGCTTGGCTTCTGGGTCCGCGACAAGGATTACGACTGGCGCAATCCGGTCCATAAGCTGACCAAGACCAGCGTATCGGGCGGCGGCCTCACAACGGGCACCACCCTCGACTACGAAGTTGAGCTCAAACCCGGCGAGTATGTCTATTCCTGCCCGCTCAATACCACGCCGGATTATCGCCTGATCGTGAGCGGGTAACCCGTTTCCCCGTCTTCCCGATGCGGTATGATCGGTGGATCGACGCATCGGGAGACAGGCGGCAATGGAAAATCTGAAAATCGACGGCGCCCGGCTTTGGGGCAGCCTGATGGAAATGGCGCAGATCGGCGCAACCGAAAAGGGCGGCGTCAATCGCCTGGCGCTGACCGATCTCGATCGCGACAGCCGGGATCTGTTTACGCGCTGGTGCGAAGCGGCAGGCTGCACGGTGAGTTTCGACGCCGTCGGCAACATGTTCGCGCGAAGGCCGGGCCGCAACAATGATCTGCCGCCGGTCATGACCGGCAGCCATCTCGACAGCCAGCCAACCGGCGGCAAGTTCGACGGCGCCTATGGCGTCCTCGCGGGGCTGGAAGTGGTCCGCTCTCTGAACGATGCAGATTTCGAGACCGAAGCACCGGTCGAAGTCGTCGTTTGGACAAATGAGGAAGGCAGCCGTTTCGCGCCGGCGATGGTCGGCTCCGGTGTATTCGCGGGCGAATTCGAACTCGAAGATGCGTGGGCGAAAACGGATGGCGATGGGCTGACCTTTGGAGCCGAGCTGGAACGCATCGGCTACAAAGGAGAAGGCTGCGGCGATCGCCCGGCGACGGCCTATTTCGAAGCGCATATCGAACAAGGCCCGATCCTCGAAGACGAGGAAAAGACGATCGGCATCGTCAGCGGCGCGCAAGGACAGCGTTGGTACGAGATCACTCTGATCGGCCGCGAAAGCCATGCCGGCCCCACACCGATGGCGGTCCGGCGGGACGCGCTGGTCGGCGCGGCGTCGATTGTCACCGCGGTCAACCGCATTGGGCATGACTTCCAGCCCGGCGCCTGTGCTACCGTCGGCATGCTGGAATCGAAACCGAACAGCCGCAACGTCATCCCCGGCGAGGTGTTCCTGACCGTCGACTTCCGGCACCCGAGCGACGCGACGCTGGCGGAAATGAATGATGCGTTGCGCGCCGCATCGGAAGAAGCCGCCAAGGCGAATACATTGGAACTGGGTTTCAATCAGATATGGTCTTGCCCCGCGACCGTCTTCAACCCGGATTGCGTCAATGCGGTGCGCAAGGGGGCGGAGATCGGCGGCTACACCCATATGGACATTGTCAGCGGTGCCGGCCACGACGCGATCTACATGGCGAAGGTCTCGCCGACGGGCATGATCTTCGTGCCGTGCGAAGACGGCATCAGTCACAACGAGATCGAGAACGCGACGCCGGAAGATATTGCCGCCGGATGTCAGGTTCTCCTGCACGCGATCCTGGACCGCGCCGGCGGAAACTGACGCGCGCATGCGCCGAAAATGCCTGTTCGTCGTCCTTAAGGCCGGCGTTTCCGCGGCACTGCTCGCCTGGCTTTGGTCGCGTTTCGATCTTTCCGCCGCTTTTGCTCGTATCCCCGACCTGGAGATAGCCCCAGTTGCAGCCGCCTTTCTGGTTCTGCTCCTGCATGGTGTCCTGAGCGCCTGGCGCTGGCGCACGATCATACGCCTACAAGACGGTAAATTGCCCTGGGGCGACGCCCTGCGCCTGTTCTTCATCGCGATGTTCTTTAACCAGACTCTGTCCACGACCGTGGGCGGCGACGCAGCCCGGGTCTGGATGCTACGGGCGGACGGCACAAAACTCGGCACCGCGACCGCGGGTATCGTTCTGGAACGCATCGCCGGGTTCCTGGCGCTAACACCACTGATCCTGACCGGACTCATGCTTCTGCCAGGGGCGGGTCAGTCGGCTTTGCTGGCGTTGCTCGCCGTGAGCGTGGGGCTCGCCCTGGTAATTCTGATCGGCGAGCGTTTCGCCAAAATTCGATGGCGATGGCTTGCCTGGGTCGGCGATGCCGCACAGACCGCGCGCCGGATTCTGTTGTCGGCCGAAGGGCTGCTCGTTCTCAGCCAATCGTTGCTTATCCATCTCGGTGCGGGTGCGGCGGTCTATCTTCTGGCGCTGGCCGCAAACGCCTCACCGGGATTGCTCGTCTGTTTGGCCCTTACCCCGCCTGTCCTGCTGCTAGCAACGTTTCCCATAACCTTCGGCGGTTGGGGATTGCGCGAGGCTGCGCTGATGTGGTTGTTCGCCTTCTTCGGGATCGCCACCGCGCCGGCGCTGACGGTATCGGTGACGCTCGGCATCTTGGTCATGGCCGCGGGCCTGCCGGGGGCCGTCCTCTGGATTATCCGCGGCCGGACAGCGCGTGCACTGTCCACACCGCCAAGGCAAACAACGTCGCCGCACCGGCCTGATGCAGCACCGCGAGCGGCAGCGGCACCACCATCAGCAGGGTCGCCACGCCAAGAATGACCTGAACCAGCGCCATTGCGGCCAGCGCGCCAGCGGCAAGCCGGGCAAGCGGCGATGTATGCGCCCAGCGCACACCGAGCCACAGCCACAGGATGCTGCCGAGGCTGATATAGGCGAGCATGCGATGATCGAACTGGATAGTCGCGATGTTCTCAAATCCGTTCAGCCACCAGGGCGACAGATCGAAGATGCCCTCGGGCACGATAGCCCCGTCCATCAACGGCCACGTATTATAGGTCAGACCGGCGTGCGATCCCGCGACAAGGCCGCCGGCCAAAACGGTCGCGGAAAGGACACCGAGAGTGAGCCATCCCCGCCGGCGCAACCCGTCCGACGCCGGCGAGCCGCGCGGGGCGACGATATCGAGCGCGAGCCACAGCAAATAACCGAGAATCCCGAAGGCGATGCCGAGATGAACCGTCAGCCGATACTGGCTGACATCGATGCGGTCGACGAAGCCGCTTTTGACCATCCACCAACCGATCAGGCCTTGGAGCCCACCCAGTACGAACAGCGCAACCAGGTGCGGGGTCATTGATCGAGGTATCTTTTTCAGGATCAAAAAAGCCACGAAGGGCATCGCAAACACGACGCCGATCAAACGTCCCCAAAGCCGATGAATGAATTCCCACCAAAAGATCGTCTTGAATTCCGCCAGTGCCATGCCGGCATTGGCAAGCTGGTATTCCGAAGTCTGGCGATATAAGTCGAAGACACGCTGCCATTCCGCCTCGCTGGTCGGCGGCCAGGCGCCGATCAGCGGCCGCCACTCGACCATCGACAGGCCGGATTCCGTAAGGCGGGTAATGGCGCCGATCATCATCATCGCCATTACCATCCCCGCACAAACGAACAGCCAAACCGCCACCGAGAATGGGGCGCCTTCGCGTTGCAGTGCTGCTGCGCGCAGCTCGTAGGCCATCAACAGGTCCGGTTTTCCAGCGGCAGATCAGGCAACCTACAGGGATTCGCCAGATTCTCGCCACGCGCTATTTCGACGCGCTCTTATCACGGCCTCATGATTTATTTTCCGCAGAATTATGTTGATTAATTATTTAATACACTAATATAGTGTTTTATAATATTAAACACACAAATATAGCCTCCAAGGTCGCAGCTTCATGGACCCTCTTAAGCTCATAAACAACAACGGCATCGTCCATATCGTAGGCGCAGGCCCCGGCGATCCCGACTTACTGACAGTGCGCGCTTTGCGGCTCATCCAGCAAGCGGACGTGATCGTCTATGACCGCCTGATCGGGCCGGAAATACTCGACTACGCTCGGCCCGACAGCCGTAAAATTTTCGTCGGCAAAAAGAAGGACGCGCATGCGGTACCACAAACGGGAATCAATGCGCTACTCGTCCGTGAGGCGCAGCTGGGCCGAACGGTCGTACGGCTGAAAGGCGGCGACCCCTTCATCTTCGGACGCGGCGGCGAGGAACTGGAATATCTCCAGCGGGCGGGTATCCGCACAACGGTGGTTCCCGGCATTACGGCCGCCACCGGATGCGCGGCGGCAAGCGGCATTCCGCTCACCCACCGCGACCATGCCGGCGCCGTTACCTTCGTTACCGGGCATGCCGCGGCCGGCAACGACGGACCGGATTGGACCGCACTCGCGCAGTCCCGGCAGACACTCGTGTTCTACATGGCGGTCAGCACAGCGGGCGTCACGGCAGACCGCCTTATCAAGAACGGGCTCGATCCCGCAACACCCGCGGCGATTATCGAAAACGGCACGTTGCCCAGCCAAAGAACGGTAACCGGATCGCTGTCGGAGCTGGAAGCGATGATCCGGAACAACGGCATAACCGGACCGGCGCTCGCCGTTATTGGCTCAGTCGCGGCGCTCGCCGACGCACGCCCCCTCACCCGCGAAGCGATCGCGGTCTGAAAAACAAACACACCGTGGAGAATGACATGACACAGCAAGCCGTGACTGCGAACCTACTTGGCGATGGCCGCGTGGCGTTCCTGACTTGGGATGGCGACTGGTCCGATAACGTCGCGGACAGCCATATCGCGACCAGCGATGAAGAAAGCGAATGGCTTCTTGAAACCGCGCAACGCGCGGTGGCAGCGCAAGTCGCTGTCGACCCCTACCTGATCGAGATCGATGCTTCGAGCGGATCGGCTTGGCCGGTGCAGCGGCGCGAGCAAATCCGCGCGGCAGGCCCGACAGGCACAATCAACACGCTGTCAGATGCTTCAGTCGACGGCCTGAAGCGGGTCGCCTGACCATGTATCGCTACGATGCCTACGACAGCCAGCTGGTTGGCGAGCGGGTCGCGCAGTTTCGCGATCAGGTTCAACGGCGGCTCGACGGTGCGCTGAGCGAGGATGAATTCAGGCCGCTGCGGCTGCTCAACGGCCTGTATCTGCAGCTGCACGCCTACATGCTTCGCGTCGCGATTCCCTACGGCACACTGTCGTCTGAACAAATGCGCATGCTCGCCCACATCGCGCGCCGGTACGATAAGGGTTATGGCCACTTCACGACCCGCCAGAATATCCAGTTCAACTGGACGAAACTGGAAGAAGCACCGGATATCCTGACCGATCTAGCAAAGGTCGAGATGCATGCGATCCAGACCAGCGGCAACACGATCCGCAACACCACCGCCGATCCGTTCGCCGGCGTCGCGGCCGATGAGATCGAGGACCCCCGCATCACTTGCGAGATCATCCGGCAGTGGTCGACGCTCCACCCGGAGTTCTCGTTCCTGCCGCGCAAGTTCAAAATCGCCGTCACCGGCGCCTACGAAGACAGAGCGGCCGTGCGGGTACACGATATCGGCCTCGCCATGCAGCGCAATGAAGCAGGCGAGGTGGGGTTCGAAGTAATGGTCGGCGGCGGCCAGGGCCGCACGCCGATGATCGCCAAGACTATCCGGGATTTCCTCCCCAAGGACCAATTGCTGTCCTATCTGGAGGCCATCCTGCGGGTCTACAACCTCGCCGGCCGGCGCGACAACAAATACAAGGCGCGGATCAAGATCCTGGTCCATGAGTTGGGCACCGAGGTCTTCCGCGATCAGGTCGAAGCGGAGTGGGAACAGCTTCGCGACGCAGGGCCGAATCTTGATTCTGCAGAAGTGGAACGAATCGCCGCGTTCTTCGATCCACCGTCCTACGAACCGGCCGAGACGAGTGGTTACAACGCAAAACTATTCGAAGATCACGCATTCTCGGATTGGGCCCGAACGAATGTGGCCCGCCATAAACAAAGCGGTTACGCGATCGTCTCGGTTTCCTTGAAGCCCGAAGGCGAAGCGCCCGGAGACGCAACGGCCGAGCAGATGGACGCGATGGCCGAATTCGCCGAACGCTACAGCCTCGGCGAGATCCGTGTCACGCATGAGCAGAACCTGGTCCTGCCGTATGTCCGCCAATCGGACCTGTACGCGCTGTGGCAGGGGCTGCGCACGCAGGGGCTGTCAACGGCAAATATCGGACTGATTAGCGATATCATCGCCTGCCCCGGCCTCGACTATTGCGGGCTTGCGACGACGCGCTCGATCCCCGTGGCACAGCGGATCAGCCGGCTTTTCGCCAATCTCGACCGGCAACACGACATTGGAGAACTGCGGCTCAAGATATCGGGATGCATTAATGCGTGCGGCCATCATCACGTCGGGCACATCGGTATTCTCGGCGTCGACCGGAAGGGCGAGGAGTACTACCAGATCACGCTCGGCGGCCGCGCGGACGAAAACGCCGCCATCGGCAAGATCATCGGGCCCGCCTTCTCCAGCGACAATGTCGTGGACGCGATCGAAACACTCGTAAACATCTATCTCGAGCAGCGATACGACGGCGAGCGCTTCGTCGACACCTATGAACGCATCGGCCAATCCCCGTTCAAGGAGGCGCTTTATGACGCTCGTTAAGAATGGTGCGGTCGTCGAAAACGAGTGGGTTACCGTCGATGACGATACGATTGTGCCCATAGATCAACCGGCAATCGTCTCCGCCAATCGTTGGCGGAACGAAAAAGAGCGCTTGCGGCAACGCAACGTCCCCATCGGCCTGCGTCTATCGAGCGACGCAGTCGTCGATGACATCGCCGATGCTCTGGACACCATCGAATTGATCGCCCTGGAATTCCCGGCTTTTACGGACGGGCGATCTTACTCAACCGCGCGGCTATTGCGTGAACGATTTGGATTCGAAGGAGAAATCCGCGCCGTTGGGCAAATCCTGCGAGATCAGGCGCAGTTCATGCTGCGCTGTGGTTTCGATGCGTTCGAACTGGCACCGGGCGCCAATGTCGATGAGTGGATCGACGGTCTTTCGGAGATCGCCATCCATTACCAACCGGCCGCCGACACACGCACATCCACCGCGGTGTTACGTCACCGGTAAATCCCCAGCGCACGCAACTTCGCCATCGCCTGATTGAGCTGGCTCATGCGGCGCGTGTCGCCATAGGCGCTGTCGGGGTGATGGATCGATGCCAGCATTCGGAAGCGCGACTTCACGAGGTCCGGCCCAAGCTTGGCGTTCAGCGGAAACCCCAGCACATACATGGCGTCGCCGCGTGTCTTCACACCTTGCGGCAACGGCTTGAAGGACAACGCGCCGACGATCCCTCGTAAGCGGTCGACTTCCTTCTCCACTTCACCGAGTTTTTCTTCCGCATCCGGCGTCCCGTTCAACTCGACTCGAATGTTACGCTCCCCGGCGGCCATCGCCAGCGCAAGGTTCAAGGCCTTGCGGAGTTCCTTGACACTATGCCCGTGCGGCAACCGGACCTGTAGACGGGGTTTGCGACGCCATGGTTTGCCCGCGCTGGGACCGGACTTCAAAACGACCGTCTCCCGGTCATCGGCCGCCGGTTCACCCGGATCGTCCATGCCTTCTATGGCGCCGGGCGGGACGACCAGCATTACAGACCGCGCCAAATCACCGACATTGACGCCGCGCTGTGCCGCAAGCGATTGAACATGGTCGCGGAATTCGCTCGCACAAGGTATGGCGTAAGACTTTTTTGAAGCGGGCATGGCTATGGGCTTATTGAAAGATCGCTCGCAGACTCGCTGAGTCGCGCGACTCCGTCAACTTCTATCGTAGTTAAAATTTACTTAATTGCGCGCCAACGTCAGCCGCGAAGAACGCCGCCGGTTTGTTTTTCCACATTCGCAACGATTTTCACCGCAATCGCGTCAATTTCGGCATCGGTCATCGTCGCCTGCAACGGCCGCAACGTTACCGCGAGCGCGACCGATTTCTTGTCCTCACCGATCGATTTTCCCATGAACACGTCAAAGACGCTGACATCGGCGACGAGTTTCTTGTCCGCATTCCGAATAGCGCCAATCAGTTTCGCCGCCGGAACGTCCTGATCGACGACAAAGGCAAAGTCGCGATTGACGGGCTGGAACGTGGACACCTTGAGCAACGGGCGGGCCTTGGCCGGTTTGCCTTTTGGCTGCGGAATAACGTCGAGAAACACCTCAAACGCAGCGATCGGTCCCTTCACGTCCAGCGCATTCAGAACCTTGGGGTGGATTTCCCCGAACCAGGCCAGCACTGTCGGCCCCAGACGCAGCGCACCAGAGCGGCCCGGATGATACCAGCCGGGCGCATCCGCAGTTGCCTGCGCCTTGTCCACGGGAGCACCGCAAGCGCCGAGTACGGCCAGCGCATCGGCCTTCGCATCGAACACATCGCCAGCACGAGGCGGCGCAGACCAGTGACGCGGACCGCTCATGCCGGCGCGGACACCGGCGGCAACCGTCCGTTGCCCCTTCGCATCGTCGCTTTGCCACGCCGCACCCACTTCGAACAGGGCCGCATCGCCATTCCCCCGATCCGCGTTGCGGCCGGCCGCCGCGATCAAGTTCGGCAGAATCGAGGGCCGCATGACGTCGAGGTCGGCGCTAATGGGATTGGCGAGGCGCAATGTCTCTTCACCGCCGTCGAACAATTGGGCCTCCGTATCGCGCATGAAGGACCACGTCACCGCCTCCAGCATGCCGCGTCCCGCCAGCACCTTCTTCGCAAATGCGACCCGGCGTTGCGGCAGCGATATCGCAGGGCGAGACAGCGGCGTTTCCCGCTCCAGCGGCACGGCCGGAATTTTATCGAACCCCTGGACCCGCAGCACTTCCTCGACGAGGCAGGCCTCGCTTTCCACATCGGGCCGCCAGCTCGGAATCAGGGCTTCGATTTTGTCTCCCTGCTTCTGCGTCTTAAAGCCAAGCCCTTCGAGGATCCGCCGCGCTTCCTCCGAGGGAACGGCGACTCCACCCAGCGTTTCGACGCGGTTGGGATCAAACAGGATCGGTGCCCGAGGCGCCGGTATCTCGCCCGCAACAGTTACGGCACTGACTTCGCCACCACAGAGCTCTTGAATAAGCTTCGCCGCCACGTCGGCACCCCAAAGCGCAGATTCCGCATCGAGACCGCGTTCGAAGCGATAACGGGCATCCGACTCAATCGCGAGTTTCCGGCCTGTCGCCGCCGTCCGCACCGGATCGAACAATGCGGCTTCCATAAACACATTTGTCGTCTCTTCGGTGCAGCCGGTGACCTCACCGCCCATGACGCCGCCAATCGCCTGCGGCCCTTTGGCATCGCCGATCACGACCATCGTATCGTCGAGCGTATAGCTGCGACCGTCCAGCGCTTCGATCTCTTCGTCGTTCTTCGCGAAGCGCATTGTCAACGCGTCGCCGGACAGCTTATCCATGTCGAAGACGTGCAGCGGGCGGCACAGGTCGAACGTCACATAGTTGGTGATATCGACCAGCGCCGAAATCGGCCGCAACCCGATCGCGCGCAGCCGGTCCTGCAGCCATTCCGGGCTGGGCCCGTTCTTGACACCCCGGAACGCGCGGCCGACCACCATCGGACACGCCTTGCCCTCGTCGCCCAGGTCGCGCTTCCAAACGATGGGGCTGTCGAAGCTCCCCTTGACTTCTTCATAAGGCCATGGCTTGAGCGTCCCAACGCCGGCGGCAGCCAAATCGCGCGCGATGCCGCGCACGCCGGCGCAATCCGACCGGTCCGGCGTGAGCGCGATTTCGATCACCGGATCGTCGAGTCCCATATAGGACACATAGCTTTCGCCAACCGGCGCATCGGCCGGCAGATCGATGATGCCGTCATGATCGTCCGACAGGCCCATCTCGCGCTCCGAACACAGCATACCGCTGGAATCCACGCCGCGAATTTTCGCTTCCTTCAAATCGAGGCCGGTTCCAGGGATGTGCGTTCCCGACGGGGCGAAGACACCTTTCATGCCGGCCCGCGCGTTCGGCGCCCCGCACACGACTTGAATCTTGGTACCGCCGGTATCGACAACGCAAACTCGTAACCGGTCGGCATCTGGATGCGGTTCGCAGGACACGACCTCACCGACGACGAACGATTCATAATCGGCCGCCCTGTCGTGCAGCTCCTCGAGCTCCAGTCCCAGCGAGGTCAGCCGGTCTGTGATCTCGTCGAGCGGCGCGTCTGTATCGAGATGATCCTTCAGCCAGCCCAGGGTGAACTTCATGGGGTCAGCCCCCGAAGCAGGGTTGGCACTTCCAGCGGCACGAACCCGTAATGGCGCAGCCAGCGCAGATCGGCGTCGAAGAAGGTGCGCAGATCGGGAATGCCGTATTTCAGCATCGCGATGCGCTCGATCCCCATGCCGAAGGCGAAGCCTTGATATTTATCCGGATCGATCCCGCAGGCCGCAAGGACTTTCGGGTGCACCATGCCGCAGCCGAGGATTTCCAGCCAGTCGTCGCCTTCTCCGATCTTCAACTCACCACCCTTGCGGCTGCAGCCTATGTCGACTTCCGCCGACGGTTCGGTGAAAGGGAAGTAGCTCGGCCGGAACCGCACCGGGACGTCGTCCACTTCGAAATAGGCGCGGCAGAATTCAATCAGGCAGCCCTTCAGGTGCCCCATATGCGTCGTTTCGTCGACGATCAGCCCTTCGACCTGATGGAACATCGGCGTATGCGTCATGTCGGAGTCGCAGCGATAGGTACGGCCCGGGGCGATGATGCGCAGCGGCGGCGGCGTCTCCTGCATGGTGCGGATCTGCACCGGCGAGGTATGGGTCCGCAGTACCAGCCGCTCCCCGTCCGGCTTCTCCGGCAGATAGAACGTGTCGTGCATTTGCCGCGCCGGGTGCTCGGGCGGGATGTTCAGCGCGGTGAAATTGTGGAAATCGTCCTCGATATCCGGACCTTCGGCGACCGAAAACCCCATCTCGCCAAAGATTGCAATGATCTCGTCGAAAGTCTGGCTGATCGGATGTAAACGTCCTTCGCTCTCGGGCCGGGCCGGGAGAGTGATATCGACCCGATCGGCGGCCAGTTCCGCATCCAAAGCTGCTTCGGCCAGCCCACTATGGCGCGCGTCAATCGCATCCGAGACAGCGGTCTTAACGGCATTCAGCGCTTGTCCCGCTTCACGGCGTTGCTCGGGATCGAGCGCGCCCAACCCCTTCATCATCTCCGTGACGCGGCCCTTCCGGCCAAGCTCGGACACACGGATCGAGTCGAGCGCATCGAGACTGTCCGCCGCCGCAACCGACGCCAGCAGTTCTTCCCGCAGTTGGTCGAGGTTTTCCATCGCCAAACCGGCCAGGCCGTTACTTGGCGAGCGCTGCCTGCGCCTGCTCAACCAATGACTGGAAAGCGCCCGGCTCGCGAATGGCGAGATCCGACAGCACTTTTCGGTCGAGGTCGATGCCGGCGATCTTCAACCCGTTGATAAATTTCGCATAGGGCAGCCCATGCTGACGGGAGGCGGCATTGATGCGCTGAATCCACAACCGGCGAAAATCACGCTTGCGCGTGCGCCGGTCGCGGTAGGCGTATTGCAGGTCCTTTTCGACCCGCTGTATTGCCGCGCGAAAAGTGTTTTTAGACCGGCCGCGCGATCCCTTGGCGGCCTTGATGACTTTGCGGTGACGAGCATGTGTCGTCACGCCGCGTTTTACCCGAGACATATCGTGGCTCCGTTATGCTAACTGTTTGGCAAATAGTATTTTTTGACGATCTTGGCATCCGCATCGGACATGATCTGCGTCCCGCGGTTGGTGCGCTTCATCTTCTGCGAGCGCCGCCGCAACATGTGCGACAGTCCCGCGCTGTTGAACCGTACCTTGCCTTTGCCAGTCAAACGGAACCGCTTCTTGGCACTGGATTTTGTCTTCATTTTGGGCATTTCGATTTCCTCGTTACCGTTTCATGCACGCTATGGCGCATATCTTTGTTCGGACGTCAGGGCATACCCAGGGCCTCAGCCGTCCTTCTTAGCGCGCGCCTTATAACGCCGGAAGACCCACGATGCAAGGCCTGGCGCCCGATCAACTTTCCGCGAAAAGGGTACGTTTCGGCCTGCCCATACCCTAAATAGTCCCCCGAGCGGCGTGTTCGAATACCCACCCCCTGCCTTCGTTCGGAGCGACAGCCATGCCCCACCGATCCTTCCGTCTCGCGTTCGTCCTCGGATTGCTGTTGTCAGCTCTGTCCGCGACGGCCTTCGCACAGGCGGGAACTAGCGAAAAAGACCTGAAAACTGCCATTTTCGCCGGCGGATGCTTCTGGTGCGTGGAATCGGACTTCGACAATGTGCCCGGCGTCGTGCGCACCATATCCGGCTATACGGGGGGCATCACGCCGAATCCGACCTACAAACAAGTGTCTGCCGACAATACGGGCCATCGCGAAGCCGTGCAGATCACCTACGACCCGAAAAAAGTCTCTTGCGCGGCTCTCGTCGATATCCTGTTTCACAGCGTCGACCCGACCGACGGCGGCGGTCAATTCTGCGACCGGGGCGAAAGTTACAAGACAGCGATCTTCGCAACCTCCGCGGAACAGAAGCGCATCGCACAAGAAACGAAGCATACGCTTCAGGAGTCGAAGATCCTAAAAGATCCGATCGTCACGACGATAGAAGATGCCGGCCCCTTCTTCCCGGCTGAGGATTATCACCAGGACTATTACAAAAAGAATCCCGTCCGCTACCGCTTCTACCGACACCGCTGCGGCCGCGACGGGCGCGTCGAAGCGCTATGGGGCAAGGACGCCCATCGGGGGATTGCCAAACATTAGGCGAAACAGGCCCACCCTCGGTAGTCAGGCGAGCCAGCGTTTGCGGCGGCGGTAGTGCTTCACGTCGCGGAAGCTTTTGCGGTCCTCGCCGGACATGCCTAGATAGAATTCCTTGATGTCGGCATTGTCGCGCAACTGGGACGCCTGTCCTTCGAGCACGATGGCGCCATTCTCCATGACATAACCGGCATCGGCGATTTCCAGCGCCAGTTTGGCGTTCTGCTCGACGAGCAGAAACGACACATTCTGCTCATCACGCAGCCGCTGGATCCTGCCGAAGATCTCCTGCACGATCATCGGCGCAAGGCCGAGCGACGGCTCGTCCAGCAACACGTAGTTCGGCTCTGACATCAGGGCCCGTCCGACGGCCAGCATCTGCTGCTCACCGCCGGACAGATAACCGGCCTGAATATCGCGTCGTTCGGAGAGTCTTGGGAAATACTCGTAGACGAGTTCCATATTCTGTTTGAGCTTGGCTGCAGACGGTAGAATATGACCTCCGGCGATGAGGTTCTCTTCAGCGGTTAGATGCTCGAAAACCCGGCGCCCTTCGAACACCTGGACGATGCCGTTCCGGACGATCTGGTGCGGCAACATTCGGTCGATCCGCTCACCGTTGAATTCGATTGAGCCTCGCGACACGTCACCACGCTCGGGACGCAACAGTCCCGAAATCGCCTTCAGCATCGTCGTCTTGCCGGCGCCATTCGCGCCAAGGACGGTGGTGATTGCCCCCTCCGGCGCCTCAATCGAGACGCCGCGCAGCACCAGAATGACGTTGTCGTAAATGACTTCGATATTGTTGAGCTGCAGCACGATCCGCTCTCACACTTGTAAAAATTAAGAAAGCCGGACCGGCCCCGACTCAGGACCGGTCCGATAAAATGCTAGTGGTCTTTGACCATCTGCATGACGGTGTCACGATAGCCGTGCATCCAATCGGTCACGGGTACGAAACCCTGTCCCTTGACTTCGAAGATGCGGACCCAGCCGCCACCTTCATGATCCTCTGGCGTGATCTTCATCGGCGGCAGGATACCGCCGAGTGTGAAGTCGGAAATGCTCTCGAATCCGCTCTTCACGTCCGCGCCGGAGATCTTATGGCTGCCGCCCTTCGCCTTAACGGCGTTCTCGATGGCCTTCAAATGCACTGCCGCTGCCATCAGACCGCGGTTGTAATAGACGGTCGACTCCATCTCCTTCGGTGCGGATTTGCCCTCGGACTTGTACAACGCCTTGATGTCGTCGAGCACCTTGTAGTCGGAGCCAGCGCCTGCGAACTGCATGACATAGTAGCCCTGGGCCTTATCCCAGCCCCCGGCGCCCATAATGTTGGACTCACCCGCGGCCCAGACGAATCCGACCATCTTGTTCAGCGGATAGCCGTTCCGCGTGAACTCGTTAATCGAGACCGATGGCGCCTTGCCGAAGGTGTGGTTGATGACGAAGTCCGCCCGATAGCGGCGCGCGATGTCCTGCACCTGGACTTTCATCTCGACACCGGGCGGCGGAATCGCGAATTCTTTCAGCTCGAAATCTTCCATCTTCGCCAGTTTGTGGAGAATCGGCAGAGGTTCGCGGCCGGCCGGGTTGTCGTAGTAGATGAACGCGATCTTCTTGCCCTTGAGCACACCGCCGAGCTTGGTCTTGGCAAAGGCGACTGCCGCCGCGCCCTGTGACCAATATGTCGCCGCGATGGGGAACAGGTAGGGGTACTTTGTACCATTGGCGGCGGCCGCGGTACCGAAGCCGGGACTCGTACCCGGAATCTTGTCCTCATGGAGGAGCGGCGTCAGCGCCTGAGTGTGCGGCGTTCCGTAAATCGCCACGACGACCGCGCCCTCCTTCTTGAAGCGCTGATACGCTTCCATACCGGGCGGCACTTTATATTCGTGGTCGATCTCCAGCACGCGCACGGTATGGCCACCGATACCACCTCGCGAATTCACCAGCTTTACGTAGTCGTGATAGCCGGGGCAGAGGAAGGTACCAACCGTCTGTGTCGGCCCTGTCCGGTCGCACTGCATCCCGACGACGATCTCGCCGGCGGACGCCGTACTGGCCTGAAATGTCGCGGCCGCCAAAGCGGACACCGCGAGCAGGCCCATTTTCATATGTCTCATACGTTTTCTCCCTGGTAGTTCATTTCCATGCTGCTTTTCTTATTATCCTTTTCTCTCCCGGATCACCCGGCTGGGGCCGTGCCGCCTCAATACGAGAACGGCCAAATCCGGAAGTAATTCCGTATATTCTGCCACAGTTTGTTGAGCCCGTCCGGTTCGACGACGAGGAACAGGATGATCAGCCCGCCGAACAGGATGAGGCGCATCTGGGCGATCACCTGCGCCAGATAGACGCCGTCGACGAAGAAGACCCCAACATTCTCCATGAAAATGCGGATTGCGATCGGCAGCAATGTCACGAAGACAGCGCCGAAGATCGAGCCAAGCACCGAACCGAGGCCGCCGATGATGCACATCGCGAGGTAGTCGATTGAGATCGGCAGCTGGAAGGCTTCGTAATTCGCGATCCCGAAATAGTAGGTGTACATCACGCCGCAGACACCGGCGTAAAAGGACGAAATGGCGAACGCCAACAGCTTGTAGCGGTAGACGTTGATGCCGATGATCTCGGCGGCGATGTCCTGGTCGCGAATGGCGATGAAGGCACGGCCGATCCGGCTGCGGACGAGATTGAGCGTGGCGACAATTGCGAGTACGCAAACCGGCAAAATGAAGAAGTAGAGTTCGGCCTGTGTCTCCAGAGTCCGGCCAAAGAAAACCGGCCGTGGCATCTCGATCGACGCCTGAATGCCGCCCGAGATCGCCGGTGTGTGGTTCAGCACCCATTCTATGATGAACTGCGCCGCCAGGGTCGCAATCGCGAGATACAGTCCCTTTACTCGGAGCGATGGCATGCCAACGATGGTGCCGATCAGCGCCGCCATGCAGCCACCCGCCGGCACCGTCAACCAGAACGGCCAGCCGAAAGATACCGCCATGTTAGCCGCCGTATAGGCACCGACCGACATGAACGCGGCATGGCCGATTGAGATCTGCCCGGTATAGCCGAGCAGGATATTGAGGCCGAGCGCACCGATCACCGCGATGGCCGCGATATTGATGATCGAGAGGTAGTACTCGTCGAATATCATCGGGCAGATGATGAAGAAGATAACGGCGATCGCGCCGACGGCAACCTTGCCGATCGGCAACCGGAACAGTGCCATGTCGGCTTTGTAGGTCGTCTTGTAGTAGCCGCTTTCGCGATGGAACATACGTTCGTCCTCCGCCGATCAGATTCGCTCAATGATCGGCTTGCCGAACATTCCGTATGGACGGATCATCAGGACCAGGATCATGAGAACATAAGGGGTGAAATCTTTCGTCCCGCCGCCGACGATGGGATCGAGGTAGCCCGCCGCGATGGCCTCGCAGACGCCGACGATCAGGCCGCCCACGATACAGCCGATGATCGAGTCGAGGCCGCCGAGGATGACGACGGGAAATACTTTCAAGCCGAGCTGTGCGAGTTGCGTATCGACACCAATGGCGTTGCCCCAAACTATCCCGCCGAGGAGTGCCACCAGACCGGCGAGCATCCAGGCCAGCGCAAAATAGCGCTCCACGTTGATCCCCATGGCCATCGAGACCTGATGGCTGTCGGCCACCGCACGCATTGCAACGCCCTTGCGGCTCTTAAGAAAGAACCAGCCGAAGACGGCGAGAAAGAGCACGCTGATGGCGGCACCGAGGATGTCGATCTGCGACATGAAGAACGGGCCCCAGATAACCGGAGCCTGCTCGATCGGCAAATTGATCGGCCGTGTTTCCGCGCCGAAGACGAGCGGTCCAAGTCCCCGGAACATCAGCGCCAGTCCGATCGTCGCCATAATGATAGCGACCACCGGCCGGCCAATCATCGGACGCAGCACGAATCGTTCCAGTCCCAGATTGAAGCCCAACATGAAGATTAGCGATATCCCGACCGCGGCCCAGAGCGGGAAGCCGTAAAGGGTCATGGTCGAGGCGACGATGATGGCCGCGATCATGCAAAACTCGCCTTGGGCAAAATTGATCGCGTCGGTCGATTTGTAAATCAACACGAATCCGACAGCGACCAGGGAGTACATCAACCCAGTGAGAAAGCCGTTCGATACCAACTCGACGAAGAACTGCGTTTCACCGCTCATAATGCCACTCGCTTTCTAAAAAACTATGCCGCTTCCTCGATGACTAGATGCGAATCGATCTGCGAACGGCTGCCGTCCTCGAAGGTTACGTCAAGCTTCAGCTCGACAGCTGTACCCCCTCCGTAAAATGCGTTCAGCACCGGCGCATATTTCTCCATGATATAGGCGCGGCGCAATTTTCGCGTCCGCGTTACCTCGTTGTCGTCCGCATCGAGGTCCTTCGTTAGCAGCAGGAACCGCTTAATCCGCTGCACTTCAGGCAAACCTAGATTGATCTGACGAATTTCTTCCGCGATCAGTGCCCGCACCTCCGATTTTTGGGCCAGGTCCATGTAGTTGGTGTACGGCAGTCGGCCCTTTTCGGCCCATTTGCCGACCGCTTCGAGGTCGATGGCAATCATCGTCGAAACGAAGGCCTGTCCGTCGCCAAAGGCAACAGCCTCATTAATGTAAGGGCTGTACTTCAATTTGAGTTCGATAAATTGCGGCGCGAAGACCGTACCATCGCTTAGCTTGCCAACATCTTTGGCTCGGTCGACGATGACCAGATGGCCGCGCTCGTCAATCATGCCGGCATCACCGGTGTGAAACCATCCTTCGGCGTCGATCGCCTCACGCGTTTTATCGTCCTGCTTATAGTATCCTTTGAAGATGCCTTTCGACCGGATCAGGACCTCGCTGCGCTCCTTCGCAATCGAGACATCAATGCCCTGACAAGGTTCGCCGACGGTATCGGGATTGGCCGTTTCGCTAGTCTGCAGCGAAACGAGCCCCGTACTTTCGGTCATCCCGTAAACCTGTTTCAGATTAATACCAAACCCGCGAAAGAACCGGAACGTGTCGGGCCCAAGCGGCGCGCCGCCGGTATAGCACCAGCGCGCCCGGCGCAGACCAAGCTGATCGCGAACCGGGCCATAGACCATGAATTCGCCAATCTGCTGCTTTATCTTGAGGAAAAGCGGCAGCGGTTTTCCTTCCAGCTTCGTCTGCTCAACCGCGTCAGCGACACCACGGAAATAGTTGAAAGCCAATTTCTTCAAAGGTGTCGAGTCCTCCGCCCGAACCTGAAGCGACGACAGAATTCCTTCCCAAACGCGCGGCGCGGCAACAATCCCCGTTGGCCCCAGTTCACGCAGATCGCGTTGAATCGTCTCAGGCTCTTCCGGACAATTGCACGACGCGCCGACCATTATGCTGACGCAAAGGCCGTAGAGTGCATCACCAACCCAAGCCATTGGGAGGTAGGATAGAAAATCGTCTGTCTTCCGTACGTCTTCGGCAGCAATAAATATTCGAGCCGTCTCAATCAGGTTCTCGTGGCTCAGAATGACGCCCTTGGGTTGCCCCGTCGTCCCGGAGGTGTAGGCAATAAGCGCGAAGCTGTCGGCACTGATTTTGGCGATCTCGTTCTCGAGATAATTGGGGTTTCCCTCGGCGAACGCGCGGCCAAGCGTTTGTACTTCTTCGTACGATTTCAAGATGTCGACATCGTACGATGCAAGACCCCTGGAATAATCGTAAATTAGCCATTTCAAGTTTGGCAGTTCATCGCGGATGGAAAGGACTTTGTCGACTTGTTCCTGATCTTCCACGACAATCACCGACGCCTCGGAATGCGCCAGGACATAGGAAAGCTCCGACGCGATCGCGTCCTGATAAACGGGCACGGATTGGCCACCAAGGCACATGGCCGAAAGCTGCGCCCAATAAAGCCGCGGCCGGTTGTTGCCGATCACTGCCAGCTTGTCGTCGGCCGCGAACCCGAGGTCGGCGAGACCGAGCGAAAACGACCGAACGTTCTCGACATAGCTCTGCCAGTCGTAGGTTTCCCAGATGCCGAAACTTTTTTCACGCATTGCAGGCTGATCGGAAAAATTGGGATCCGCTGCATTTCTCAGCAGATAGCCTGGAATTGTCGAAGGTTCTGCCATGGGTCCTCCGTCTCCTATTCGTGATCGGCGCCAAGATAGGCTTCGATGACCGTCGGATCGGCGCGCACCGCGTCAGGCACGCCCTCCGCGATCTTCTCTCCCTGATCGAGCACCGCGACATAGTCCGATATGTCCATGACCACGCCCATGTCATGCTCGATCAAAACGATAGTGGTGCCGAATTCCTCATTCACGTCGAGGACATAGCGTACCATTTCTTCTTTCTCTTCCTGGTTCATGCCGGCCATCGGTTCGTCGAGCAGCAGCAATGTCGGATCGACCGCAAGCGCCCGGCCGAGTTCGACGCGTTTGCGCAATCCGTAAGCCAGCTCGCCGGCCGGTTGTTGGCGCAGGTCGGCGAGTTTCAGAAAGTCGATGATTTCCTCGACACGGCGGCGGTGCACGACTTCCTCGCGCTGCGCCGGTCCCCAATAAAGAAAAGACGCGAGGACGCCGGACGTCATGTGCACATGACGTCCCAGCATAAGATTTTCGAGCACCGACAAGCCTTGGAACAAAGCGATGTTCTGGAAGGTGCGCGCGATGCCGAGCCTCGCACGCTCGTTCGGCTTTCGCCGCGTTACGTCCTGGCTGTCGAGCAGGATCGATCCCTCGTCGGGATGATAAAAGCCGCTGACCATGTTCAGCAGCGTCGTCTTACCGGCACCGTTCGGGCCGATGATGGAAAAAATCGTTCCTTCGGGAACGTCCAGACTCACCTGCGTAACGGCTTTTACGCCGCCAAAATTCTTGGAGACCTGGTCGATCTTCAGCTTGGTCCTGGCAGACTCTTCGCTCTGCGCCGACATAGAGCCGGTTTCCCCCCGTTCATCCCGACTGACTTAAGGAATCAGAAGGGTAACCTTTTATCTGTTTTTCAAGTGAGACTATATGGCGGGTTGTTCCTCACTGGCAAGTTCAGTTATTGCATGCGTGAATTTGCTCGTTTCTCCGTACAAACCGATCCGGCAAACGCGTCCGGCAGAACCGAGCGCCCGCGAGCACGGTTTCATCCATTGCCGCGCCGGTAAAGTTGGCGTCTGTGAGATCGGCGCCAGATAGATCCGCTTTCCACAAGTTCGCGCGCGACAAATCCGCGCCGCGCAGATTGGCGTCCGTGAGATCGGCACCGGTGAGTTGAGCGCCCATAAGACGCGCCGCGCCGAGGTCGGCACCTTTCAACACGGCCTTGTTCAAATTGGCCTCTGTCAGATTGGCTCCCGTCAGCACGGCGCGGGACAGGTTGGCCTGAACGAGGCTTGCCCGAGTCATATCGGCACCGTCGAGTCGCGCGCCGGAAAGGTCGGCGAGATAAAAGTTCGCATCCTGCATCCGCGCACCACGGAAGTCCGTTTGCTGCAAGATCGACTGGCGCAAATCCGCCCAGGTCAGGTCTGCCGCGCGCAGATCGGACCGGTCGAGAACGACGCCGACCAGGTCAGCGTTTTTCAGAATGGCGCCCCGCAGCGTGCTGTCGACGATCGCCGCGCGGCCGATCCGGGCACCGGTGAGATCAGCACCCGTAAGATCGATGCGGTCGAGCGTCGCCCACCAGAGGCTGGCCGAGCGCAGATCAGTGTGCGAAAGATTAGAGCCGGTAAGGTCGGCCCACCACAGACGGGCACCCTCCAAGTTTGCATCGGAAAGATCGACCTCGCGCAAATCGGCCCACCACAGACGGATATAGGCAAGATCGCATCCAGGACAGGCCCGCGTATCGACAACTCGTGCTGCCAGCGGGTCGCTAAACCGCTCGACATAGATCGCAATTCCGGCGGCGGCGAACGCGACCAGAAGGGCGACGGCAAAGGCAAGAAAAAGCCGGCGACGGGTGCTTCGAGCGAGACGCATGGGGCAAAACCAGAATGCTGCTACGGACGGAAAATTCGCGCCCATCGGAGCATGCGCGTTCCCAGCGACAGGACAAGGCTTTTATGTGCTCAGAACTTGCTTAGCGTTACGGTAGAGCAGTGGAGTGGATGCAAGTCGCGCCAATCAGGACGCGTTGTCGTTATCTGCCAGTGGCATCGTGTAAGTCGTCGCAGTGCCAAAAACGCAGTCATCGCCGTCGGCATTGCGGACAACCGTGTCGAGTTTGCAAATTGGTTTGTCGTCCCGCACAGACTGGACGGTGACCGTTGCGGTGATGGTTTCACCGACTTTCACGGCCTTGACGAACTTCCAGTTCGTTTCGAGAAAGACGCTGCCAGGGCCCGGCAAATCTTCCGCGACCACCGCGTTGAGCAGTCCGGTGGTGACACCGCCTTGCACAATAAGGCCGCCAAACGGCAAGACCGCAGCAAGGTCCGCGTCGTAATGGATCGGATTTTTGTCGCCGGTCATTTCGGTGAACATTTCAACGTCGCGCATATTTGTTGTGCGAGTTTTGCTCGCAGCCGAACCTGGTACTGGTTTACCGGCAATGGTGCGCGCCCACAGAGAATCGGTTGCGATCATGATCCTGTCTCCTATGCTGCTAAAACAGTGGGCGGCGAAAACTTGGCAACACGGTCCGCTTCGACTTTCATGGCAGCGCTGAGCCGGCCGTGAAGATCCTTGATTTCGTCAATATCCCAGTTGAAGGACGCCACCGCGTCGGTCACATCGAACAAGTCTCTGGAAAGCGCATCCCGTTCGTCCTGATACCGCACGAACGCTCGTGCCCGCCCGTTGAGAACCGCGTTCGAGAGCAGTTCCGCATCCCGCAAGGCATCCGTAATGCCATGCGCGGTCAGGGGATCCTTGAAATATCCTGCATCGCCAACCAGTGCCCAGCCCGGACCGTAGGATTGTCGGAGAAAGCCGGGACTCCCAGCGAAACCGCGCAGGCGGCCGACAAGACGGGCCCTGCCGATCGCATCTCGGAGCACCGGCGAGTTCGCTGCTGCGGTGCGCTGAAACCCGCCATCCAGGTCTTTGCGGAATGTCTCGGCGAAGCGATATCGCGGCACGCCGACAAACAAGCAATGTTGGTTTTCGTTCGTGGGGATCACACCGGCGGCGACGTCTTTCTCGAAATACCAGTGAAATCCGTCATTCGGAACGCCATTGTAGTAGCCATAAACGTAGCCAGACGCTCCCGCACCCTTGGCATAGATCTGCGCACCGGCCAGCCGGGCAACCATGGACTGGCGGCCGTCCGCGCCGATTACGATATCGGACGTAACGGAGACTTCCTTGCCGGTCGCGTCCTTCAGATACGCGCCGGTCACACGGCCATCCGAACCGAACTGCAAATCCGTAAGCGACACGCGGTGATGAACAACGGCTCCGGCTTCCCGCGCCGCCTCTACGAGCAGGTGATCCAATACGGTCCGGCGCGGCGCGCAAAGGTAATCGACGCCATGTTCCCGCTTGATATCGATGCCAATTGTCTCCTCTCCATAATGGAAAGTGGTTCGCGTCACCCGCGGCGTTCCGGCGGCCATGAGGTTGGGCAGAAGCTCCCAACGCTTAAGCTGCAGGACGCCGGCCCGCATCAACGCGTGGGTCGACACCGTATCGCTGCCACATTTTTGACGATCGACCAGCAAGATCTTCGCGCCGGCGCGGGCCAGCAACAATGCAGTGGCAGCCCCAGCGCAGCGGGCGCCGACGATCACGGCATCGTATTGAGTTTCACAAGGTTTGGCGTATGGCATGACATTCACCTCCATCAGGCGGCAGGCCGGTGCAAGCTGGCCCCTAGATGCGCAGCAAGATCGCGGGCATCGTCACCGGCACCGTCGATGAACGACGATTTCCGGCGGCGCAGGAACGGCAGCCCCATCACATACAGGCCGGGCGCATCGACCACGCCGCCGTCGTGGCGGATGCGGCCCTTGCGGTCGAACACCGGCACGTCGAGCCAGGAATAGTCCGGACGGTAACCGGTCGCCCAGACGACCGTTTTGACACCGCCATCGGCCAAATCCATGCCGAGCCGTGGTGCGGTGGCAACCTGTGTCGGTTCGAAGCGATGCGGCGGTTCGAATTCATCATTCCTAGCGTTAGCGGAAACCCATTCGTCGATGGTATCGAGCAGCCGGTTCATCTTGAGGTCCGCCAGGGTGCATTGATTGCCGAGCGAACCGGAGAACATTGCCTCTCCGTCCCGCAATCCCGCCAGGCGTCCCACAATCTCAACGCCCGAGTCGCGAAGCGTATTAATGTCCAGAGTCGCCCGTTCCGGTGTGCCGACCAGTTGCAGGGACGGTACGCGCCGGGCGCGCCTGATGTCATCGACCTCGTGGTAATGCATGTCCATCACGCCGGTCACATCCATCCACCATTTGATGTCGCGTCCACGATAGAGGCGGGGTAAACGAACATGTTCACCGACGGACAGGATGACCTGACGGCCCGAGGCCTGAATTTCTTGGGCAAGCTGAACGCCAGTCGCAGACGCCCCGACAACCAGTACGGTGCCTGTATCCAGTTCGCGCGGATTGCGGTACTGCAGTGGCGTCATGCTTCTGACCGACGGCGGCAGGCCGTCCGCAACCTTCGGCACGGCCGCCACACCGCAGGCCCCGTTTGCCAGGACAAGCGTCGGGCACCGCCAATCGCCGCGATTCGTGCCGACATTGTATCCACCGTCGGTTTGACGAACGGATGTAACGGTTGTCCCGGTCTGAACGGGAGCCGAAATCGTGTCGGCATAACTTTGGAGGAACCCGGTCACCTCCGGCATCGCCATATAGCCGTCCGGATCATCGCCGCTATAGGCGTAGCCGGGAAGCCGGCTTTGCCAGTTCGGCGTCAGCAGGCGAAGCGAGTCCCAGCGTTCGGTGCGCCAGGCATTGGCGACCTCGCCGCGCTCGAGCAACACATGGTCGATCGAGCGGTCGGCGAGGTGCTTGCTCATGGCGAGCCCGGACTGTCCGGCGCCGATGATGACGGTCGTAACGGTTTTCACGACACTCGCCCTTTTACGCGTTTCGGCTTAATCGTTGACGGTGACGAAAACGTTCGTCGGGTTCGTCACGATGTCGAATACGGCGGACCGTTTCTGCGACTGTGCGACCAGCGCCTTGATGTCTTCGTCGCTGGCGTCCGCCTTGATGTCGAAATTCACGCGTATGGTGCCGAAGCCGTTGCGCACGTCCTCGTCGATGCCGAGGATGCCCTGGATGTCCATGTCACCCTCGATCGTCGCCGTGACCGAATGCAGCTGAATGCCCCGATGTTGGGCGACGGCGGCAACGCCGGCTGTCAGACAGCTTGCCAAGCCAGACAGCACGATTTCGACCGGAGTCGGCGCGTTGTCTTCGGCCGCGAACACTTCGGGATGGTCGGCCTCCACGGTAAAGAACTTACCACGCGACTGTTCCTGGCCGAGGCCGAAGAAACCGCCGATGGTGGACCGGCTATGCGTGCCGTTTACCCACTCGCAGGTCGTGCGCCACTTGAACTGTGCCGCCTCCGGGGCCGCATCCAACGCTTCGCGTGCACCAAGCAATGCTTCGACATTAACGCCGTTGTTTACGGTCGTGTCGGTGGTCTGTGCAGTGGTCTGAGTCATCTTTTCTTCCTTTCGGAGATGTCTGTTCCAATGCAGATCACGCTAAGGGGCCTCTGCATCACTTTGATTTCCGTCACGGGCGAAATTGGTTTCAATTGTTTCGGCAGCCTCGCACGCTGCCCGCCGCTTGACGCCCTTGTGCCGACCGCGCGACATTGCCTGCCATTCAACGGAGGCCTTACATGGAATTAAATCTTGCCGGAAAAACGGCGCTTATTACCGGTGGCTCGAAGGGCATTGGCCGTGCCGTGGCGGAACGGTTGGCGGAGGAAGGCTGTAGCCTGCATCTCTCAGCGCGGACCGAGGCAACCCTCGTCGAAGCGCGCGATGCGCTGAACGACACCTTTGGCGCGCAGGTCACGATTCATACTGCCGATCTTTCCGATGGCAACCGCATGCGGCAGCTGGCAGCCGACACCGCGGGTATCGATATTCTCGTCAACAATGCGGGTGCGATTCCGTTCGGGCCGGTTGATGCTGTCGATGAGGAAACCTGGCGTCGGGCCTGGGACCTGAAGGTGTTCGGCTATATAAATTTAATCCGGGAGGTGTATCCAGCGATGTGCGCCCGCGGCGCCATCGTCAACGTTATCGGTACGGCGGGCGAAAGCCCGGTCCCGAACTACCTTGCCGGTTCGATGGGCAATGCCAGCATCATGGCGATGACTCGGGCGCTCGGTGGCGAAAGCATCGACAAAGGCGTGCGCGTGAACGCAGTCAACCCCGGACTGATCGAGACCGAACGGCTGGTCACCATCTACGAAGGACAGGCCGAGGAACAATTCGGCGACAAGAGCCGCTGGCCCGAGCTCTTGTCCAACCTACCGCTCGGGCGGGCCGGCAAGCCAGACGAGGTCGCCGACCTTGTGGCGTATCTCGCCAGTCCGCGGGCCTCTTGGGTCAGCGGCGCCGTCGTCACCATCGATGGCGGTGTGACGCAGCGGGCCAGCCTGTAAGCATCAAAAGAAAAAGGGGAAACAGTATGGCGCGTGTTGCCGTCGATATCGAAAACCGTGAAGAAGGCCGTCTCGCGACGGTCACGATCGAAAATGCCGCGAAGGCGAATTGCCTCACCAGCGAACTGGTCGCCGAATTGGAACGTGTCTTCCGCGACCTCGCGGCCGACGACGACCTCCGTCTCGCGGTCCTGACCGGTGAAGGCCCACGGTCCTTTATCGCCGGCGCGAACCTGCAAGAACTGCGCAGTTTCGATGCCAAAAGCGGCCGCGCCTACATCACCGGCCTGCAAAACGCCAACCAGGCGATCCGGGAATTGCCGGTACCGGTCATCGCACGCGTCAATGGTGCCTGCATGGGGGCCGGCCTGGAAGTCGCGGCGAGTTGCGACATTCGCATCGCCAGCGACAACGCGCGGTTCGCCATGCCGGAAGTGCTGTTCGACCTGCCGTCCGTCGTCGAGGCGGCGCTGTTTCCCCGCTTGATCGGCTGGGGCCGGACATGCTGGCTGATCTATCGTGGCGATGCAATCGATGCGGCAACCGCCCTGGACTGGGGGCTCGTCGAAAACGTCGCGCCTGCAGCAGAGCTCGACACGGCGGTCGCGGAAACCGTGAACCTGATCATGGCCAACGGCCCAGTCGGCATTCGCCTGCAAAAGAAACTGATGCGCGATTGGGAGCGTTTATCGCTTGATGATGGCGTGCATGCCGGGATTCAATCGCTATCGGACGCCTTCCGCGACGGCGAGCCGGGGCCGCGCATGTCTGCGTTTCTCGACAGCGACACTTAATAAACCGGCGGCGTTCCCCATCGGAGCGCCGCCGAGTTCCCCAATCTCTCGACCTTGTTTGTTTCGACTAACGAGGTGCCAGAACCATGATCATCTGCCGCCCTTCCATCAGCGGCATCTGCTCGACTTTCGCGGGCCCGTCTAAATCGACACGCACGCGTTCCAGCACTTTGCGGCCCAAATCCTGGTGCGCCATTTCGCGGCCGCGAAACCGCAGCGTTACTTTGACCTTGTCGCCTTCGTCCAGGAACTTGACCATCGCGCGCATCTTCACATCGTAATCATGGTTATCGATGTTCGGGCGCATTTTGATTTCTTTGACGTCGATCGTCTTTTGCTTTTTGCGCGTCTCGTTAGCTTTTTTCTGCGCAATGTATTTGAACTTGCCATAGTCAAGAATTTTGCAGACCGGTGGGTCAGCATTTGGAGAGACTTCGACCAGATCAAGTCCCGCAATGTCGGCCCGGTTCAACCCTTCGGCCAGCGGAACGACCCCGATCATTTCTCCATCTTCATCGACAAGTCGAATCTTGTCGGATTCGATATCCCTATTGATGCGCGGACCATGTTTGACCGGCGCAGCGTTATATGGTGGACGAGCTATAGATTCCTCCTGTTGCTATTAATGTTCGCATGAACCGTCACGCTGACTTTCGGTTCGCGCTACGATCCAATTTCCACGGCCCCGTCACGCTGGCGGCGCCGCTTCAGATGTTAGTGTATTGAGCGCATCTTCAAGTGCAACAATTTCTTGTTTTTTTCCACCGAGCCGCCGCAGCGCGACCGCGCGGTCTTCCGCCTCGCGTTTCCCGACAACGACGATGACTGGGACTTTCGCGAGCGAATGTTCTCGCACCTTATAGTTAATTTTTTCATTACGCAGATCTGTTTCCACACGCATTCCGGCGTCGGAAAGAGCCTTGGCAACTTCTCGCGCATAATCGTCTGCGTCCGATGTGATCGTCGAAACGACGGCTTGAACCGGCGCCAACCATAGCGGCAGGCGACCCGCGAACTGTTCTATCAACACGCCGAGGAAGCGCTCGAAGGACCCCAGGATCGCACGATGCAGCATAACGGGACGATGCTTTTCGCCATCTTCGCCGATATAGGAAGCGTCGAGCCGTTCCGGCAGCACAAAATCGACCTGGAACGTACCGCACTGCCATTCGCGGCCAATCGTATCGGTAAGAACGAATTCCAGTTTTGGGCCGTAGAACGCTCCCTCGCCGGGGTTTAGCGTATACGGCAGCCCCGCCGCTTCCGTCGCCTCAACTAGCGCCTTCTCCGCACGGTCCCAAACAGCATCTTCGCCGGCGCGCACTTCGGGCCGGTCGGAAAACTTCACCGCCACGTCCGCGAAGCCAAAATCGCGGTAGATCGAGAGCAACAATTCGCAAAACCGCTCGGTTTCGGAAACGATCTGGTCTTCCGTGCAGAAAATATGCGCGTCGTCCTGCGTAAAGGCACGGACTCGCATCAGGCCGTGCAGCGCACCGGACGGCTCGTTGCGATGACAGGATCCGAACTCGGCCAAACGGATCGGCAAATCCCGATAGCTGGTAATGCCTTGACGGAAGATTTGAACATGGCCTGGGCAATTCATCGGTTTCAGCGCGAGCACCCGGTCGTGCTCGTCGTCGACCGTAAACATGTGTTCCCGAAACTTTTCCCAGTGACCGGAACGTTCCCATAACGTCCGGTCGACAAGCTGCGGCGTTTTGATCTCGTCGTATCCTGCGGCATCCAGGCGGCGGCGCATATATTCCTCTGCGGTCCGGTACAGGGTCCAACCTTTGGGGTGCCAGAACACGCTGCCGACCGCTTCTTCCTGGATATGGAACAGATCCATCTCCCGGCCAAGCCGGCGGTGGTCGCGTTTTTCCGCTTCTTCCAAGCGGACCAAATAGGCGCGAAGCTCCTTGTCCGTACGCCAGCACGTACCATACATACGCTGCAGCTGAGGGTTCTTCGGATCACCGCGCCAATTGGTGCCGGCCAGCTTCATCAGTTTGAAGGATTTGCCGAGCCGGCCCGTCGACGGCAGATGCGGTCCGGTGCAAAGGTCGATCCAATCCCCTTGACGGTACATCGAAATATCCACGTCGTCGGGCAATCCTGCGACATGTTCCGCCTTAAACGTCTCCCCGGCTTCCTCGAAGAACCGCACCGCATCCTCGCGCGACCAAACCTCGCGCGTAATTGTCTCATCGCGGTCGACAATGTCGGCCATCCGCTTTTCGATTGCTTCGAAATCGTCCGGCGTAAACGCTTCCTTGCGATGGAAGTCGTAGTAGAAGCCGTCCTCGATTGCGGGCCCGAACGTGATTTGCGTGCCCGGAAACAGTTCCTGCACCGCTTCGGCCAGCACATGCGCGCAGTCGTGCCGCAGCAAATACAGCCCTTCATCGGTGTCACGGGTGATGATTTGGACCGCGGCGTCGGCTTCGATTACATGCGTCAAGTCGCGCTCGACGCCGTCCACCTTGACGATGACCGCCGCCTTCGCGAGCCCAGGGCCGATCGACGCCGCGATTTCGGCGCCGCTCACCGCACCGTCATAATCCCGAACACTACCGTCGGGGAGGGTGATCGCAACCATTGTTCCGTTCCGTTTCAAGCTACCGCATCGCGCGGCGCACCGGTTTACCGCAAGCGGATTGCCGCTTCAACCTCGTCCGCTTGAAGATCGGCAAGATTGTCGCGCCGTAGGATCGTCACCGAAGGGCCGCGCTGCGCGCAAAGCGCCGGATCGGAGGCCGACGAATAGACCACGACGCTTGGGCATCCGGTTGCCGCAATCAGATGCATAGGACCGTTATCGTTGCCGACGGCCGCTTTCGCGGCGCGGGCAAGGCACACGATGTCCGATATTGACGTCTTGCCGGTCAGGTCGATGGTTTCGGGCCAAGCGCGCGCGATTTCGGCATTCCGTTCCGCCTCATCATCCGCACCGAGTAACGCGGACTTAAGCCCCTTGGACGCCAAACGCTCCGCAAGAGAAATATAACAGGCCGCCGGCCAACGCTTTGCGGGACGGCCCGCCGAGCCACCCGGCAGTAGCAGGATGAATTCAGCCGGCAGTCCGAATTGTTCGATTCCGCCATCGATCCAATCAAAACTTGGCGGTGGCACGTCCTCGATACCGGCGATTGCCAGTTGCTCACGCTGACGCTCAACGGTGTGCATGAAATCACGCTGTGGATTGTCGTGCGGCAGCGAGCAGCCAGGAGCGATCCCACTCCAATCCGGCTTCGGTCGGCCCATCAGTCGAAAATACATCGTGGACCTGTCCGAGGTCTGAAGATCGTAAACCCGGCTGAACGCACCGCCGTCAAGCTTTCGCTTCAGTGCCATCCAGGCGCCCGCCTGCCACCAGCGCGGCCGGTCATCCGTCCAGATTTCGTCGAAGTAACTGCTCGCCGCCGCAAACGCGGCGTAAGGCGCGGTCGTCAGCAGGGTAATGCGGGCGTCGGCATGGGTGCGGCGGATCGCGGCACACGGGCCCATCGCTTGGACAAAATCTCCCAACGCACTCAGCTTGATAACGAGTATGTTCCGAACGGCGGCGGTCACGCGGCCACGTCGCCGTCGGCCTGCGCTTCCGCAAGCACTTCGCGATAAACATCCATCGTCGCGGCGCACATTGTCTGCTTTGTAAAATGATCCCGGACATGCTTGATGGCACGGGATGCCAAATCTTCTCGATCATCGGTGTCGAGGGCAAGTACCGTTTTCAGGGCCGTTGCCAAGGCATCCGGAGCGTTGGGCGGTACCAGCCATCCCGTCTGTTCAGGCAGAACAAGCTCCCGGCTGGCGCCATGATCGGCCGCTACGATCGGCCGCCCCATCGCTTGTGCCTCGACGATGACGCGGCCAAATCCTTCGGGGTCTGTCGAAGCGTGTACGACCGCATCGGCCAGCATCAGCGCCGCCGGCATATCGTTGCAGTCACCGACAAGATGAACGACGCCTTCGAGCCGGCGCTTGGCGATCAGCGCTTCCAATTCGCGCCGATAGCCGGTGCGGCCCTGATCGCTGCCGACGATTAGACAACGGATGTCATCGCGGCCGAGCTTGGCAATCGCCTCGATAAGGACGCTTTGCCCCTTCCATCGGGTTAGACGTCCCGGCAGCATGATAACCGGCACGCCATCCGCCAGCCGCCAATCGGTGGAAAGCTTGATCAGGCGCTCCGCGCTGGTTCGCGCCGGATCGAAATGATCGACATCGATGCCACGATGGATGACGCGAATGCGCTCCGGCTCGGCGCGATAGGTTTCGACCGCGTGGCGCGCGATAAAGGCGCTGATGGCGATGACCCTGTCGCCATCGGCCATGACGGAATTATAGAGGCGCTTCAGGGGCAGACCGAGATTGTAAGGCGCGTGAATCGTGGTCACAAAACGGGCATCGGTATTGCGGGCCGCCCGGCGCGCGCTCCATGCCGGCGCACGGCTGCGGGCATGTACGATATCAACGCCGTGCTCGCGAATCAACGCAATGAGCCTTTCGGTATTCGAACGCATGACCATGGGATTTTTAGACTGGACCGGCAGTTCGATATGCTCCGCGCCGGCACGGAGAAACTCGCGCGTCATGGGGCCACCGGAAGATACGACGAGCGACCGCCAGCCGGCTTCGGCGAGCGCCACCGCCATGTCCACGGTGCCGCGCTCGACACCGCCGGTCACCAAGGACGGCACGACCTGCATCACGACGGGAGCCCTGCTGGCCAAGCCGCGATCTGAAATGGTAGGGTCGCCCAGGTCAGTCATTCAATGATCAGTTCCTTATAAAATCAGTGCAATTCAGACGAACCGACGTGGAACCGCAAGGACCTTCAATATTAACACGCGCGGGCGGCGCGACAATCGCCTACCACCACAATTCTGGCACGACGCCCGGCGTGATATTCTGCGGCGGCTTCAAATCCGACATGACCGGCATCAAGGCAACCATGCTGGAAGCCTTCTGCCAAGCGCGTAATCAGCAGTTTACCCGTTTCGACTATCAGGGGCATGGCACATCTTCCGGCGCCTTCGATGAAGGCACGATCGGCCTGTGGCGCGACGACGCACTCACGGTATTCGAAGGTGTTACTGAAGGCCCGCAAATTGTTGTTGGATCGTCGATGGGTGCATGGATAGCGCTTTTGCTGGCACAGCAACGGCGCAGCCGGATCGCGGGGCTGCTTCTGTTGGCGCCAGCCGCCGACTTCACGACGGAATTGCTTTGGAAAAACCTGACGCCGGACGCACGAGAACAAATTAAACGGGACGGCGTATGGATGCGGCCCTCGATCTATGACGACGGTCCCTACCCAATCACGCGCAACCTCATCGAGGAGTCGCGCGCGCATCTTGTTTTGGGCAATCCAATCCCCTTCGACGGGCCCGTTCGCATCCTGCTCGGGCTGCAGGATGACGTCATTCCGGTCGATCACATTCTGCGGACCACGGACGCCCTTACGTCCGATGATGTCGAAATCACACTGATAAAGAATGGCGATCACCGGCTTTCAACACCGGACGATCTCGACAAGATCCGCGCCGCGGTCGACGCGCTTAGCAAAAGCGCGTGAATTAGTCTGCGAACACCTGCCGAAGGTAGGCTTTCACCCGCATAATCGCCCTCTCCCGTGCCTCGGCGTTCGTGCCGACATGGACCGTGCGCTGACCGCTTTTGTAGGCGCTGTGCCTAGTGGTTATGGTCCGCTCGCGTGAACTGGGGTTGTCGAAGGCGTGATAGGCGCCGTCATAGGCATCGTACGCCATTGTCGCCCCGCCGCGACCATTCGCCTCGTCGACCAGGGCCATGCAAGGCTTCGGCTTCGTCCAGTCGTCCGCCAGACCGATTTGCAGCAGAACGGGCAATGCCGCCCTATAGTACTCGACCTCGCGCCTGATGGTTATGCAGCCGGGATAAAATCCGATCGCCGCGCGGAAATCGCGTTCGAGGCCCGCTGGCCGCTGCGGCGCATCGCGGCGTACCGTCCACAGCATCGACATCGCACCGTTCGACCAGCCCATCAACACGACCCTGTCGGGCCGGACAAAGGGCTGCGCCTGGAGCCATTGCAACGCGCCATACGCATCGTGCGGACGTTCCCGCCCGGGACTGACCGGCCGGTTTCGGAGCCGGCAGATACTGCCAAATCCTCGGTCAGTAAAGCTGTCGGCGAGCAGTATCGCGTAGCCTTCGCCGCGCAAAATATCGAGCCAGGCCCGCTCGCGCGCTTTCATGCTGCCGTCCTTGTTCAGCATGCCGGCGCAGCCATGCATCATCAGCACGGTGTTGAAGGGGCGGGTGCCCGCCGGCTTGTACAGGTAACCGGTCAGCTTCGTGCCATCGCCACTGGTAAAAGAGACCGCATGTGCTTTCAGGACGTTCGACGGCGCCCGTGCCGGCGAAGAACCCGTCGTCTGGCAGCCTGCCAGAAGCAGCAGCCCAGCAATAAAACCAATCACGCGTATCATGCGATCATTCCCCGCAGACCTTCGCGATAATTTGGCCATTTCAGGATGACGCCGAGTTCGTCCTTGATCCGCTTGTTCGAAACGCGCTTGTTGTCGCGGTAGAAGCTCTTCGCCATGTCGCTCAACTCGGCCTCATCAAATGCGATTTCCGGCGGCGGTTCCACGCCGAGCAAATCGCAGGCATAGGCGATCACCTCCTGTGGTGGCGCGGCTTCGTCATCGCAAACATTGTAGGCCGCGCCCGGATGCGGCTTCGCCATCGAGGCACGCAGTATCTGGGCGATATCGTCGACATGGGTGCGGCTGAAGACCTGCCCCGGCTTGACGATGCGACGCGCCCGGCTGCTGCGCACGGTGTCGAGTGCGCTGCGGCCCGGCCCGTAAATCCCCGCGAGCCGGAATGCATGAACCGGTGCACCCGTTTTCAGGCTCAGCCATCCTACCTCCGCGTCGACCCGGCGATTGCCGCGCGCGCCGGTCGGCTCCAGCGACGACGTTTCGTCGACCCAACCGCCCTGCCGGTCTCCGTAAACACCCGTGGTCGAGAGATAGCCAATCCAGGCAAGCCCCTGAATCGTGGCAATATCGTCAGCGTGGTGCGCGAGGACGGGATCGCCGTTCGGTCCGGGCGGCACGGACGACAGAAGGTGCGTCGTTCCCTTCAAGGCTGCCGCGGCATTCGGCATCGGCGCCGTACCGTCGAAGCGATGCATCTCATACCCCAACGCCTCGAATGCGCCAGCGTCGGAATCGGGACGGCAGGTGCCCGCGACCTGCCATCCTTCGTCGTGCAGTATCGCCGCAAGCACGCTCGCCGAATAGCCGAGACCGAAACAGAACAGACGCGGGTTCATCGTTGGAGCCATAAAGTCCTTCCCACAAGAAAGGAAACGCCGACAGCGTTAAATTTTTGTATAACACGCGCGACCTAATAACAGAGATCATTGATAGTGCCGTGCGAAAAAGATTGCCGCTGATCGCGCTCCTCGGGATCTTCCTACCGGCAACCGCGGGTGCCGCACCGACGCGCATCGATAGCGACGACAGAACCTATGAAAACTGCATGCGCCTTTCCCGCACCGACCCGGATGCGGCGCTGGAGGCCGCGCTTGCATGGCAGGATATGGGCGGTGGCGGTGCCGCCCGGCACTGCGTCGCAGCAACTTATTTCAGCCTCGGTCAATACGAACAGGCGGCGACCCGGTTCGAGAAATTGGCCGGCGAAATGAACGACGCCCCAGAACCGCAACGCGCCGCGATACTGGCACAGGCAGGCACCGCATGGTTTCGCGCCGAGGAGATGGAACGTGCGTTCGCGGCGCAGAGCGCAGCGCTGGAACTGGCACCTGACGATACGGAGATATTGATCGACCGCGCGATGACCTTGGCCGGTGCGAAAAACTATTGGGAGGCAATCGACGATTTGAATCAGGTCGTCGCGCGCAATCCAGATCGGATCGAAGCCCTCGTCCTGCGCGCCAGCGCCTATCGCTTCGTCGATGCGATCCCACTCGCGCGGGAGGACGCGGAGGCGGCATTCCGGCTGGCACCGGAGCGGCCGGAAGTGCTGCTCGAATACGGCATCCTGCAACGCCTTGCAAACGATCGCGATGGCGCGAGGCAAAGCTGGTTGAAACTAATTCGCCTGCACGAAGGCACGCCGGCCGCGGATGCGGCGCAACGCAATCTCGAACTCTTGGATGTAAAAGTTCGCTGAGCCTGCTTAGAGCGGATCAGGATTGACCGAACCCAATTACTTGGGTTCGGTCGGTTCTGTGAATCCGCTCTATCTTATTAATAGTTTAGAACAGATTCACACGATTATTGGATCGCCGCAGGCGATTCCAATCAATCCTGATCTGTTCTAGAAATCCAGATCGGCATAGTGCTTGGGTGGCGGCGCGCCGGGAATGTGGTCTCCCAGCAGAGAGCGAAAACTGGGGCGCGACTTGATCCGCGCGTACCATTCCCGGGCCGCAACATGTTCGTCCCAGGGCACGTCGCCTAGATAATCGACGCAGGACAGATGCGCCGCGGCCGCGATGTCGGCCAAGGTCAGCTCGTCCCCCGCGATCCAGCGGCGCTGTTCCGTCAGATAGCCGATATAGTCCAGATGGAAATGTATATTCTGGTTTCCAGCGCGAATCGCCGCCGAGTCCGGCTCGCCAAGACCCAGAAAACGCTTCATGATCTTCTCGTTTACGAGGTTCGCCGTGACTTCCTGATGAAATTTCAGATCGAACCATGCGACGAGCCGACGCGTCTCCGCCCGCATCGCCGGCGACCGCCCGATAAGCGGTGGATCGGGGTGGGTTTCGTCCAGATATTCGACGATCGCCGCCGATTCGGAGAGCACCATGCCGTCGTCCTGAACAAGCACCGGCACTTCGCCCGTCGGGTTGAGCGTCAGAAACTCCTCGCGGCGTTCCCACACCTTCTCGACCTTAAGGCTGACATCGAGCCCTTTTTCGCCCAACACGATACGGACTTTACGGCTGAACGGTGACAGCCAGAGATGATAGAGCAGCGGCATGGCGCCCATATTAGGGACTGCGTCAAAAATGGAAAGAGTGCGCCACTCAATATGGCCTGCGAAATATGCCCGATGCAGCATACAGCGGGCCTGTGAAAATCATTTGTGATCCCATTGTGGTACTAAATTATTCTGTCCTCAGCATGGGCAAGTTGCGTATAACGACATCCACATCTACGCGGGGACAGCGTGGCGCTATACCATATTTTGATTTTGGCCGTTGTTCAGGGGATCACCGAGTTCCTCCCGATCAGTTCGTCCGGACACCTGATATTAACGTCGCAGGTGCTCGGGTGGCCGGATCAAGGGATGATGATCGATATTGCGGTTCACGTCGGAACCTTGTTTGCCGTCATGCTGTATTTCTGGCGCGATATGTGGCTGATAGCCGTCGGCGTTGTCCGACTGGCTGCCGGCCGTAGCAATCCGGGCGCGCGATTGGCGCTCTACATTGCGATCGGCACAGTTCCGATCGTCATTGTTGGATTTCTAGGCAAAGATTTCATCGCAACGCATTTCCGCAGTGCCGAAATCATTGCCTGGGCGACCTTGGGTTTCGGCATCATCTTGTGGATCGCCGACCGGGTCGGCATGACCCTGCGCAAGATCGAACACCTGTCCTGGGGCAGTGTGCTATTCATCGGCTTGATGCAGGTCCTCGCCCTTATACCCGGCACCAGCCGCTCCGGCATCACGATGACTGCGGCACGGGTACTCGGCATGGAGCGGCAGGAAGCGGCGCGTTTTTCCATGCTGTTGTCGATTCCGACGATCCTCGGCGCGGGAATTATCAGCAGCTACGACCTTTACGAGTCGGGCGACATGGCGCTCGGTCTGGATGCGCTTATTGCCGCGGCCATCGCCTTCCTGACGGCCATGATCGCCATCTGGGGCCTCATGCGGTGGCTGCGCAACGCCAGCTTCACCCCGTTTGTGCTCTACCGGATTATCCTCGCGGCAGGCCTTCTTTACTGGGTCTACGCTTAGGGAATTTGCTTCACTGTTTGAAATACCATAGGCGACAAGGCTTCCGCGTCGCGCCCCGCCCAATCCAATTCGGGAACCCGTTCCATCGAGCGCTGCTGTGCCGCCTCCAACGCGTCGGAGGCCGCCGAAAGATCGATATTAAGCGGCCGGCCCTCTTTCACAACACACACCCCATCGACGTAGACATCGCGCACCGCCCGGTCCGCTGCGACAAAAATCAGACTCCGGAGCGGCTCCCGCAGCGGCATCATCGACGGGTCCTTGATATCGACCAGCACGAAATCCGCCTTGCAGCCGGATGCGAGCCGTCCGATATCCGTCCGTCCCAACGCACGAGCGCCACCGGTCGTCGCGGCCTCGAACACGTCACGCGTCTCCAAATCGTCGACCGTACCCATCGCGATCCGCGCAAAATTGCCGGCGCCACGCATCTCTTCGAGAAAGTTGTGCGGATAGGTGTCCGTACCGATCCCGAGATTGATACCCGCGCGGCGGTATTCGCCGAAGCTTTGCAGCGTTATGCCGCGGCGCATGAAAACCGTCGGGCAATGGGCCACCGTCGTTTCGGTATCGCGCAGGATTGCCAGATCGTTTCGCGACGTCCAGTGCAGCCACGGGTGATGGTCGAGGAAGATCGCGTGTCCGATGATCGCATGCGGACCGAGACCACCGATATCCTTGAGCCATTGGATCGGCGTCACGCCATGGCGCCGGATCATCTCGTGAAACTCGTTCACGCTCTGCGCCGCATGGATCTGGAACGGCATATTGCGTTCTTTGGCGTAGTCGTGCGCGTCGCGGATCAAGTCGGGCGTACAGGTGTCGATCTGCGCCGGGCACACCATCCCACTCAAACGGCCCGATGGATGTTGCCGCGCTAGCTCGATAACCCGTTGTGCTTCCGCGAACGCTTCGCGCCCCGCCTGCTCATCCCAGTCATATTCGATGCGCCGCCCCTCTGCGACGCGCCATCGCGCATCGCGGAACATCGGCGCGGCCACCGCACGGATGCCGCTTTCCGCCAGCGTATCGAGCCAGCCGTCGAACGGAATCGACAAGTCAGCAACGGTCGTGACGCCGCTCATCAGCAGCTCTGCCATCGCCACACGAATCCCAGCAATGGCACCTTCCCGGTCACCGGCGAAGACCGGCAGGAATTCGTAGAGCGAACTATGCCAGAAGTTCGGGCTGCGGGTCTCGTCGGTCAATCCCTTGCGCAGGGGTTCGCTCGACGGGTGCGTATGGATGTTGATCAGCCCCGGAAGGATCAACCGCGCGCGGCCGTCGATCTCCTGAGCGGCGGGCCCGTCGTAATGGCCGCCGACCTGGACGATTTCCGTTCCCTGAAACGCGACGTCGGCGTCGCGCAGATAGACGTGCTGTTCGTTCGCATCGTCCCACGCGACGATCCAAGCCGCGTTTCGGACAACCGTCACATTCGTCGACATGGTCACGCCTTATGCCGGTTGGGCGCCATGAAACCGTCCGCCCCGCCGGAACCGGTCGAGATAGGTCGGTAGGATGACCTCTGCCGCCGTCGGCGTTACGTCGAGAGATTCCAGCGTCGGTAATTCTCCCGTAACGATGTTATCGCTTTTCAGCAATGTCACCTGGTCCCGCGTCAGTGGCGGCGTCGGCAGCAATTCGAGGAACAGCGCCTGGAAGGAGGCAACCCAAAACGGAACCGGCATCAGCAAGCATTTCCGGTCGGTCACCTGCAGCACCAGATCCATCAGCGCCTTGAAGCTGTATACGGCCGGGCCGCCGAGTTCGTATGTCTTGCCAACGGCGTCGCGGCGTTGGAAACACGTCACCATGGCATCCGCGACGTCGCCGACATAGACGGGCTGAAATTTCGTTCCACCATCGCCATAGATATCGATCGCGCCATCGTGAAACGACGGCATCGGACAACCGAACACCGGCAAGGCTGGCAACAGACGGGCCAACGCCGCGAAGCGGTTGAAGAAATCGTCGTCCGGACCGAACACGACGCTCGGGCGGACGATTGTCGCGCCCTCGAACGCCTCGCGCACCGCCTCTTCTCCCGCCGCCTTCGACCACGCATAGCGGGACGGCGAGCGCAGAGACGCGCCGAGCGCCGACATATGCAGCAAGCGCTCAACGCCGGCCTCTTTCGATTTTCGAGCGATACGCGCCGCGCCGTCGCGATGGATCGCTTCGAAGCCCTGACGGCCCCGGCTGAACAGGATGCCGACGAGGTTGACGACCGCATCGACGCCGTCGACTGCCGCCGCGACATCATCGTTGTTGGTGATGTTGGCGCGAACCGGCGTGATCTGACCGACATCGCCCATGGGCCGCAGAAAGCCCGCGCCCGCCGCATCGCGCACCGCCACGCGGACCGCAATACCCTGCGCCGCCAGCCGTGCGACCAGATGTCGGCCGATAAAACCCGCCCCCCCAAAAACCGTGACCTGTTTCATTGCCGCCTGCCTTTCCGCCAATCTGCGCTCCCGCAGTGAATATCGCGCATAGTATCGCCCGACTCCATCCTAAACAGACGATGTGTAGGATCGCTTAACACATTTCTTGTATAGACATGTCGAACCCTGACGCTGATCCGGACCGGAACAATGTTTTCGACGAATTCGGCGTGCAGGTTGACAACATTCACGGCTCAGCCTATCACGCGGCATCAATCTGAACCGGCGCCCAGGTGGCGGAATTGGTAGACGCGCAGGTTTCAGGTACCTGTGGGGGCAACCCCGTGGAAGTTCGAGTCTTCTCCTGGGCACCAACTAAGCCCCTCGATGTCGAGGGGAAAGGATTTTGATTGTCGATTCAATTGCATCAGGGCGACTTGCCCGACGGCGTCGACTTCGGCGAATCCGTCGCAATCGACACAGAGACCATGGGACTGAATCCGCACCGCGATCGGTTGTGCCTGGTCCAGCTCTCAGCCGGTGATGGCAACTGCCACTTGGTGCAAATCCCCGCGGAGGGGCGCGAGGCGCCGAATCTCAAACGTCTTTTGATCGATACGAACGTACTGAAGCTGTTTCATTTTGCGAGATTCGATATCGCTGCGCTGCGCAATGGGCTGGGCGTCGACTGTACCCCGGTTTACTGCACCAAGATCGCCTCTCGGCTGGCGCGGACATATACCGACAGGCACGGGCTGAAGGATATCTGCCGCGAACTCTTGGACGTCGATTTGTCGAAACAGCAGCAATCCTCTGACTGGGGCGCGACCGACCTATCGGATGCGCAGAAAGCCTATGCGGCAAGCGATGTCCTGCACCTGCACGCCTTGAAGAAACGACTCGATACCATGCTGCTGCGCGAGGGTCGCATGCACCTTGCCGAGGCCGCATTCCGATTCCTTCCGACCCGGGCCGAGCTCGATCTTCGCGGCTGGGATGAGGACGATATCTTCTCGCACAGTTAAAACGCGGCTAAGGCCAACTGGCTTCTTTATTTTTTTCAATTGTATCAGTATGATTCAACGCGTCGAGGGTCGTGGGATTCTTCGGTGAATCCAAAGAGGATACCGACGAGGAAAAAAAGGGCGCACGTTCTGACTTCTTCAGCAATCAAGAAACCGGCTATCGTATCGAACACCGACCTCGAATCGGCCTCGCGAGTGTTGTCGCTCGAAGCGGAAGGCATCAGAGCGCTTGCCGAGTCACTGGACAACACATTCACCGACGCGCTCGACATTCTGTCGGCCGTAACCGGCCGTGTCATCGTCTCCGGAATGGGGAAAAGCGGCCACATCGCCCGGAAGCTCGCCGCCACCTTGGCATCCACGGGAACCCCGGCCTATTTCGTTCACCCCGGCGAGGCGAGCCATGGCGACCTCGGCATGATCGCCCCTGACGACGCAGTCATCGCCCTTTCGAACTCTGGAAACACGCAGGAACTAAACGACCTACTGGAATTTTCCAGGCGCTTCTCCATCCCGCTCATCGCAATCACCGCGCGTGCGGACAGCACGATCGTGGAACTGGCAGACATTGCGTTGATATTGCCGCCGATTCCGGAAGGTTGCCCGATGGGGCTCGCGCCAACAACCTCGACAACGATGCAATTGGCGCTCGGCGATGCGATCGCGGTAGCACTACTCGAACGACGCGGATTCTCCAGCAAGGACTTTCACGTCTTCCATCCCGGGGGACAGATCGGCTCCAGCCTGCAACGGGTCACGGACCTTATGCATCGCGGTGGCGAAATTCCCGTCGTGTCCGAAGACGTTCGGATGAGCGATGCGGTTCTGGCAATGACGACGAAGCATTTCGGTTGCGTCGGTGTAATGGACGGCGATGGGCGGCTCAAGGGTGTGATCACAGACGGTGATCTGCGCCGCCATATGGGCGACTCCCTGCTGGCGCTGACAGCCAACGACGTGATGACCGTGGATCCACAGACCATTCGCGAAACAGCTTTGGCAGTGGAAGCTCTAGCTTTAATGAACGACCGTGCGATCACCAGCCTCTTCGTCGTGGAAGACGGCCGGCCCATCGGCATTCTACATATCCATGACTGTCTCCGCGCCGGGATCCGATAGCGTACCGCCGGAGGCGGCCGCGGAACGGGGTGACCGAACCTTTGTGCAGCTCTCGTTTCGGCGCGAGCGGCCACGTTACAGCCCTCTCTATGGACGGTTTGTCGGCCTCGCCAAAATCCTGCTTCCAACCGTTGCGACAGCGCTAATCGCAATCGTCGTTGTGTGGCCTGAATTGAGCGAACAAGAAAACCGTTTTCGGCTTGGTCCGGCCAAGATTGACAGATCGGAGGCAGAAAAGTTGCGCATGATCAACGCGCGCTTTACCGGTGTCGACGCCAGCAAACGCCCCTTTACCGTAACCGCGGACTCGGCGGATCAAGCCAACGCGAAATCGAGCGACATCGTCCTGGCGTCCCCCAAGGCAGACATCCTGCTTGCCAATGGTGTCTGGATCGCACTGACCGCAACCGACGGAAACTTCAATCGGGACCAGCAAATTCTTGAACTCACCGGCAACGTCAACCTGTTTCATGACAGCGGCTACGAGTTTCGCACTGAAAGCGCGGTGCTCGACCTAACTGCCGGCGACGCGACAGGAACCGAACCGATCGAAGGTCAAGGACCCTTTGGGCATCTCCAGGCGGAAGGATTCCGCATCTACAATCGCGGTGAGCGCGTGAAATTCACCGGCAAGGCCAAATTGACGATTTCCCCGAAGACTGGAAGTGGCAAACAATGACACGCATCGGCATAGCCTTGCTGATCATCGCGTTCGCCGGCCTCGCCCAAGCCCAGAGCCTGGTCGGCAAGGGGAAGGGAGAACCCGTCGAAATCAATGCCGAGGACGGAATCGAATGGCAACGTGACGCCAAGGCCTATGTGGCCCGCGGCAATGCCCGCGCGGCGCGCAGCGGCGTCGAAGTGTATGCAGACACGTTAACCGCCTTCTATCGCGACGGGAAAGACGGTGCGGGGCAGGAGATCTTCCGCATCGACGCCGATGGCAGCGTTCGCATCGTGTCGAAATCCGAAAAAGCATTCGGCGACAAGGGCGTCTATCACGTAGATGATGCCGTTTTCGTCCTGGTCGGCGCTAACCTGCGCCTTGAAACGCAAAGCGCTCTGATTACGGCGCGCGACACGCTGGAATACTGGGATCTTCGGCAGCTTGCCGTCGCCCGCGGCGACGCGATCGTCGTCGGCTCGGACGGGCGCCTGCGCGCCGACATTCTGACCGCCCATATCACACAGGACGCAAAGCGTGATATCGATCAAATCGACGCCTTCGGCAACGTTCTAGTATCAACTGGCACGGAAATCGCACGGGGCGACGAAGGCGTGTATAATCCCAAGACTGAAATAGCGACCCTTTGCGGCAATGTAAAAATTACGCGAGGGAAAAATCAATTGAACGGTGCCTGTGCCGAGGTAAATCTCAAGACCGGGAACAGTCGCCTTATTAGCGGGGGCAAGCGGGTAGAAGGCCTCATAAATCCAGGCAACTAGGAAGCGCACGTACGGTGGAAGACGGAACAAAAGATAGCACGGGCGATGGTAGAGCCATGAACTGGCCGGGCGATAGCTTGGTTGCGAACCCGGAAACAGCGGCAGGCGAAGAGACGGCTGCCGGCCCACAACTCATCGCCGAAACACAAGGCCTCGTCGTCAGCAATATCGGCAAGAGTTTTAAAAAACGGCCGGTCCTCCGAGATGTCAGCGTCGAACTCCGCCGCGGCGAAATAATCGGGCTTCTCGGTCCGAACGGCGCCGGCAAAACCACCTGTTTCTACATCATTACCGGGCTTATCGTTCCGGATTACGGCACCATATCGCTCGACGGCGCCGACATTACTCATCTACCCATGTATCGCCGTTCCCGGTTGGGGATTGGCTATTTGCCACAGGAAGCGTCTATTTTCCGGGGCCTTACGGTCGAGAATAACATTCGCGCCGTACTCGAGGTTGTCGAATCCGACCGCGATCAGCGTGAGTCCATGCTGGACGCACTATTGGCCGAATTTTCGATTTCGCACCTCCGCCGCACGCCGGCCATCGCCTTATCCGGTGGCGAACGGCGGCGAGTCGAAATCGCACGGGCTCTGGCCTCGCAGCCGGCCTTCATGCTCCTCGACGAGCCGTTCGCAGGTATTGATCCCATTGCGGTGCACGATATTCGCGACCTCGTTTATCATTTGAAGGACCGGGGTATCGGCGTTCTCATCACGGATCACAATGTCCGCGAGACCCTGGATCTGGTCGAACGCGCCTACATTCTTCATGACGGGATGGTGCTGATGCAAGGCGCGCCGGACGAGATTGTCGGCCATGCCGAAGTTAGGCGTGTGTATCTCGGCGAGCGATTCAGTCTTTAGTAGTCATTAGCGACGAATATTTAGAACAGAATGGCAATTACTCCGCGTCTCGAGCTCAAGCTCTCCCAAACACTGGTGATGACACCGCAATTGCAACAGGCGATAAAGCTGTTGCAATTGTCCAGTCTCGAGCTGGCGTCTTACGTGGAGACCGAACTTGAGCAAAATCCACTGCTCGAACTGGACGAACGCGAAAACGACAACCAGCGCGAAGCGGACCGGGAGCAGGCGACACCCACGGATGCCGCCGAAGGCGGCGAACAGGGTGACATCCCCGACGGGCCGGACACCGCGGAACTGACAGGCGCCGAAACGATGCCGTCGGACGGCGAATCGCCGCTCGACGCCGATTACGGGAACGTCTACGAACAGGATGGTGTCGTCGACGTTTCCGGCGAGGCACCGGCCGCCTTTGCGGATGTCGGCGGCAATCGTGGCCGGGGGGGGAACGCTTTTGACGACGAGCGCGATTTCGAGTCGGCGCTCACAAAAGAAATTACCCTGCGCGATTATTTGACCGAGCAGTTGAATGTCGATATCGAGGATCCGGTCGAACGCATGATAGGCGTGCATCTGATCGATCTGCTCGACGAATCGGGCTGGTTGTCCGGCGACGTCGAAACCATCGCGGAAACGTTGAACTGCGAGTTGTCGCGTGTCGAATCTGTCCTGGACCTTATGCAGCATTTCGACCCGCCGGGTATCTTTGCCCGGGACTTACGCGAATGCCTAGCGCTGCAGCTTCGTGAAAAGGACCGCCTAGACCCTGCAATGGCGGCTTTGCTGGATAATCTCGAACTTCTGGCCCGGCAGGATATCAAAAGCATCCTGAAAGTGTGCGGTGTCGATGCTGACGATCTAGCCGATATGGTCAATGAGATCCGCGCGCTCAATCCGAAGCCGGCGCAGACTTTCGATCATGAAGTGGCCCAGACCATTATCCCGGATATCCTCATGCGCGCCAACCCGGACGGCGGTTGGATCGTCGAGCTCAATCCGGACACGCTGCCCCGCGTGCTGGTCAATACGACCTACTACGCCGAAGTTAACCAGACCGCACAGTCCAAACAGGACAAGGAATATCTTGCAGAGCGCTTTCAGTCAGCGAGTTGGCTCGTCAAATCTCTCGATCAGCGCGCGAATACGATCCTCAAGGTTGCCAGCGAACTCGTGCGCCAGCAGCATTCCTTCTTCGTGCGCGGCGTGGAACATCTGCGTCCGCTGGTGCTGCGCGATATCGCCGAAGTCATCGAGATGCACGAAAGCACGGTCAGCCGGGTAACGACAAACAAGTACATGTCGACGCCGCGCGGCCTGTTCGAACTCAAATATTTCTTCACCTCCTCTATTGCGAGCGCCTCGGGCGGCGATGCGCATTCGGCGGAGTCGGTACGCCATCGCATAAAGGCTCTCATCGATGAAGAAACGCTCGACAGCGTCTTTTCGGATGACAGAATCGTCGAAATCCTTCGAGACAGCGGCATAGACATTGCCAGACGTACGGTCGCGAAATACCGGGAAACGTTGAAGATTCCTTCTTCGATCCAGCGCAAACGGCAAAAGGCACAGGCCCTCTAATCTCGCATCGCCCCGGTATCGTTAACGATAAATTCATGCGACGCGGGTTATGTTGACTCTCTGAGACGCCGTCACTATGGTGCCGCACCTTGGCGGTCAGGGACGCGAAATCGCGCCGCAAAGCCAAATTAAGACAAGACAATAGACCGGTTCATCAATGCAGCTTTCCGTACACGGCAAGCAGATCGATGTTGGCGACGCGCTTCGCAGCCACATTGAAGAAAGCTTGCCGACGATTGTAACCAAATACTTTGATAACCCGACGGATGCGCATGTGACCTTGACCCGCGAGGGGAAAGGTTTCAAAGCCGATATCTCCGTGCATGTCGGCAAGGGGATCATTGTCCAAAGTCATGCGGCGTCGGAAGATGCCTATGCGGCATTCGATACAGCAACGGTTCATATCGCCAAGCGGCTGCGCCGCTATAAGCGTCGGCTGCGGGATCATCATCGCGGCCGTGACGAAGGGTCGAAAAGCATCGAGGCCCAGCAGTATGTTCTGGAACCTTCGCTCGAAACGCATGAAGAACCGTCAGCGGACGATCAACCGCTTATCGTCGCGGAGATGTCGACCAACATCGAACGGTTGACGGTCAGCGAAGCGGTCATGCGCATGGATCTATCCGGACAACCCGCACTTCTATTCCATAATAGCGCCAATGGCGCGATCAACCTTGTTTACCTCCGCAGCGATGGCAATATCGGCTGGATCGATACCAACGCTGACGGCGCAGTATCCTGATTGGGTATCGACTCATGGAACTCCAACAGCTTATCGACACCGATTGCGTTATTCCCAAGCTCGCCGCCAAATCGAAGAAGCAGGCATTGCATGAGCTTTCCGTGTGCGCCGCTGAACATACCGGTCAGGCGCAACGGGAAATCTTCGACGCCCTTCTCGAACGCGAACGCCTCGGCACCACCGGGGTTGGTGGCGGCGTCGCGATCCCACATGGGAAACTAGCCGGTCTGGAGCAGCTCTACGGACTCTTCGCACGGCTGGAGGCGCCAATCGACTTCGAATCCATCGACGAGCAGCCCGTCGATCTGATTTTCCTGCTGTTGGCTCCTGAGTCGGCGGGCGCGGACCATCTTAAAACGCTGTCCCGCGTATCCCGGCTCCTGCGCGACAAGGCGGTATGCGAGAAATTGCGCGGCTGTGATTCCTGCGAAAATCTGCTGTCGTTGATCACCGACCGTACAACGACATTTGCCAGTTGAAATTGTCGGTTAATTTAGCCGGACAACAGTAAGGTCGCGTTCATAGGCTGCCGCCAGCGCTGCCTCATAGCTTCCTGCCACGACGAGCTCTTGTCCCTGTGCCGACATGAGAACGAAGTATCGAACATTCTCGACTTCGACAGGCCTGATATAGGCGAAATTTTCGGCGCCGAGATGAGCGAAAGCCCCCTCGGACATCGGCCATAGATTATGTTCGTCAATCATTACCCTAAGCTCCTTACTCCGGTCCGGCAGTTGGACCAATATCCATCCTACCCGCGCGGGAATTCCGCTTCCTGATCTTGATTTTCTGTACCCGGGGTTCGGGATCGGGCCGCATCAATTCAATATGAAGCAGCCCGTTATCGAGCTCAGCGCCAACAATCTCTATACCTTCGGCAAGGACAAAGCTGCGCTGGAACTGCCGCGCGGCGATACCTCGGTGCAGATAAACCCGGTCTGAATCGTCCGTCTGCCGGCCCCGAATAAGCAACTGATTGTCTTCGAGCTCGATCGAAAGGTCCGCATCGGTGAACCCCGCCACAGCGAGCGTAATACGCAGACTGTTCGTATCGACTTGCTCGATATTATATGGCGGATAGCCCTCCGCTGACATCTTCGAGATTCGGTCGAGCGTTTGCTCGAACTGCTCGAATCCCAGCAAAAACGGGCTGTTGAATAGGGAAACGCGTGGCATGGCGCTGTTGTCTCCTCCTTTACCTGAGCGAGCGGCGCATCGGTCCAAAACCCTAAAGCGGCATTCCAGACTATCCGTATTTGGGGGCTCCGAGCGGCAAATTCAAGCGCTGGCGCACGTTTCGGAAGGCGTCGCGACCAGCAAGAAGGCAGCACAAAGAACCACCATCCTTGCCACGCATCCAGCCCAGCGGCTAGGTTTTCCAGCAATCAATCGATTAAAGTGGGAAGGGAAACCAATGGCGACAATTCAGGCCAACGGCATCGACATCAATTACCGTCTCGACGGGCCACAGGAAGCACCGATGGTTTCGCTCAGCAACAGCCTGATGTCGAATTACAGCATGTGGGACGCGCAAATGCCGGCGCTGACGGAAAAATACCGCGTACTGCGCTACGACATGCGGGGCCATGGCGCCACGGAAGTTACGCCGGGACCATACAGCATCGAACTGTTAGTCGACGACGTCCATGCACTGCACCAGGCGCTCGACATTCCGAGAACCCATTTCGTGGGCCTTTCGATGGGCGGCATGATCGGCCAACTTCTGGCGGTAAAATATCCCGACCTACCGCTCAGCATCACGTTATGCGATACCACCAGCAACATGCCGCATAAGTCGATGTGGGACGACCGCATCAGTGCGGCACGGGCCGATGGCATGGGCGCGCTGGTCGAAGGCACGCTGGAGCGTTGGTTCACCGCCGCCATGCATCAGCGCGAGCCCGATGAAATTGCCCGCATCCGCGAGATGATCCTGGGGACTTCAGTCGAAGGGTTTTGCGCCAGTTGCCACGCCATCAAGGAGATGGACCAGACGGGTATTCTGTCCAAAGTCACGATTCCGACAATGATTGTCGTGGGCGCGGATGATCCCGCCACGACGCCGGAAATGTCGCGCGTTATTCAAGCGGAAATTTCGGGCTCGGAACTCGTTATCCTGCCGGAAGCCGCGCATCTGTCGAACATCGAGCAAGCGGAAGCCTTTAACAGCGTTCTGCTCGACTTTCTCGCGCGCGCTTGAACGGGGATTATACCTGCTTGAACGCGATAATGCCGCCATTCGCTTCCACTGCCGGAACCCATACTGTGCCATCGGCGGAAAGTGTTGGCGTGATTCCGGCATTCGACAGGCACGCCCGCGTCGTCGCAAGATCGGCAACGGCGACAACCGCGGCGGCGGCGCAGGGAGATACAGGTGTGGCAGCGCCTTCGAACCGGTCCAGAAACGCGGCCCAGGGATTATGCCGCGCCGGATCGGTTATGCCGATCAGTTCGAGATACCCGCGTGCGAACATGACGCAATGGTTCGACGAAGCCCACGGCGCCATCACGGCACCGTCGGGCGTCGCCCCCATCTGCGGACTGCGCGGCGCGAGCTGAAAGCCAAGCTTCCGCCACCGCGCTTCGCCCGCATCCAGGTCGCGCACCATAAAACCTACGTGATCGAGAGAAAGTCCACTTTCGGTCATGGCCCGCTTTCGATTGCAATAGAAGACCGGAGCCTACAATGCGGTGGCTTCCCACACCACCGGCACCGTAATCCGAAACCGCGTAACCTCAGCGACGTTTAATGGAGTGTCATCGGGCCGTGCAGCAAATCGTCGACCAGTTGAAAGACGACGAGCGCGGCTTCATTGCGCAGGACGTCCGGATGACGCAGCCGATAGGCTGCTACCGCCGCGATGAACGCTGTATGGTCCACCGTGCCGGCGTCTTTCTGTTCCTTAAATGCGCTTGCGATAGCCCGCAAATCTGCATCATGTGTTCTTAAATTCGGCATCGTTCCTCACACCCTCAAAGATGATTTTTTATGAGGACATAAAGTCGCAATAGAGGGAATTTCGCGTCACCCATTCGGGTTATCGGAAAAAATTAACCAAAACAATCCCCAAAAATTATGACTTTCGGGGATTACACGCCCGCTTTCGGGACGCAGCGTACGTGAAATACGCTATGTGATCGACCATAGTTGGAGATATAGCCAATCGACAACGAGCGGTATCATGATATGATCATTGGCGATAACGATATAAATCCCTGGAGCTTCGCCATTTGCGGCGACTGTTGAAATAGCGCGAGGGGTTGGCCATCGATCCCCTGGCTAGAACAGCGCATCCATAATCCATTGTAATACAGTCTAAATTTCGTTATAGGGAAGCAGATCCTATCTGCCGTTTGCCGGTGAACCAACTGTCAAGAGTTTTGACGGAATATGCGTATGCACTGCCTCCAGCCCCCTTCGTATCGAGACTAACCATCACCCATGGCTGACCCAATTTTGAGCGATCCGGAAATATGGACATCGCCCGCCGCCGCCGCCATCGCCGCGGGAATCACGGCGGCTGCGATGCTATTGTGGATTGCCATCATGCGGCGGCGTTCGACCCGCGTGCGTCTTCGCCAATCCGACCGGCAGGACAAAGTTGTCACGCGGTTTAAATCTGCGTCACCGCTGCATGAAGCGACCGAACAACTCTCCGACCGCGGGAACCTGGAAGTCCGGGTCGCGGCGGTCGAGATACTGAAGCAATTGGCGCGCCAGTCTCCGCGAAACTACTGGGCGGTGATGGAGGTTCTCACCAAACATCTGCGGCGGTATGCGCGCGCGCCCATCAAGCGTGGACAGCCATTACCGTCGAAGGAAACCGGCGCAGATATAGCACCCGATATCCAGGCAATCCTCTCGCTTTTCTTGCACCGCGATCCGCAGCATGAGAACCGCAACCAGGTCCTGGACCTGCGCAACACCGATTTGAGCCGGACAGATTTGCGCGGTATTTTTCTTCGTTATGCTGACCTTAGCGGGTCCGCACTTATCGGAACGGCCCTGCGCAATGCCAATCTTCGCGACGCCAACTTGGAGGCAGCACGGCTTGACGGTGCCAGTTTGCGCGGCGCCGATTTACGCGGCGCCGATTTCAGCAAAGCCTCGCTGCGAAGCGCTGACCTGCGTTATTCGGACATGCGCGGCGTGATCCTCAATAACATGACCGACCTTATCCACGCCGATCTGAGCAACGCCGATCTGCGCGGCGCCAGCCTTGAGGATGCGGTGCTGTGCGAAGCAACGCTGAGTCAGGCAAGTCTGCGCGGTGCGATCTTTATACACGCCGATCTGAGGGGCGCCGCGCTTGACGAGGCCTATTTGCGCGATGCGAACCTGAACGAGGCAGATTTGCGCCATGCCCGCATGAGGAAAGCGGACCTCCGTGGCGCCAATCTCTCGATGGCCAACTTTCAACGCGCCGATTTACGCGGCGTAAAGTTTGCCGGAGCGGTCCTGGATGGCGCCGATCTGTCGTTCGCCAATTTACGCGGCGCAGACCTTCGCGACGCCGATATTAATGGGGCGAAATTTCGCGGCGCCGATCTGAACGGGGCGCTGTTCTCGGAAGAAAAACCTGAAATCGCCGTCGCACGCGGCGGCAAGTAAGCGCGGACTCATACAGCGAGCCGGAACGCATCCCCATCCCGCAAGATATGACCGGCGGTTGGCGACGCGAAATGGGTGCCGATGACGAGAACCGGTCCGTCCGCATATTTGTTCAGCAACGCATGCCGGGTCTTGCGCGCCATGTCCTGATCGGAGTCGGCGCCGCTGCACATGTCCGGCATCGCGATCTGACAAGGGTGATGCATACAGTCGCCCGTAATCAGCGCTTCCTCGCCGCGTGACGAGATACGTACGCTCACATGCCCCGGCGTATGGCCTGGCGTCGACTCAAGCCAGACCTCGTCGCATATCTTGTGATCGGTCGGCACCAAATCGACAAGACCGGCATCGAACACCGGACGCACGGAATCGCTGATGATGTCGTCTCCACGGCGATGCTCGATATCCTCCGAGCCCCAATGCGCCCACTCCTTTTCGCCAATCAGATAACGCGCCTTGTCGAAGGTCGGAACCCATTTGTCGTCAACCAGCATCGTGTTCCAGCCGACATGATCGACATGCAGGTGAGTACAAAGCACCGTGTCGATCGAGTCGCGCGGGTAACCGACGGCCGCGATATCCTCCAAAAACGGCCCATGCCGCATGTTCCAGCCCGGAATGGCACGCACCTTGTCGTTACCAAGGCAGGTATCGACCATGATCCGCCGGTCCTTCGTTTCGATGATCAGGGCGTGAATGCTCATGATCAGGCGCCCGTCGGGGTCGGCGAAGTGTGGAGAGAGCCATTCTATGGTCTGGATCAGCTCACGCGTGGCGTCGGGCAGGATGAAGCGGCTGCCGCCGGTCGCTTCCAGCTCGATGACCTGGGTGATCTTGACGTCGCCCACCTGCCATTTGTTCATTCTGCCCTCCCTGCGCCAAAGTTACGCAGGTTATTGAACACGCTGGCCCCCGCTGGTTCAATGGACAGCGCAATTATGAGGTAGAACATGGCTTACGAAACCATCGAAGTACGCCCCATCGCCGGTGCCCTCGGCGCCGAAGTGTCCGGCGTCGATTTGACCGATCTCGGCAATCAGGCGTTCAGCGAAATCCATCGGGCCTTTCTCGACCATCAGGTGCTTTATTTTCAGGACCAACCGCTCGACGACGACCAGCTCGAGGAACTCACGTTGCGGTTCGGCCCCTTCGGCGACACGCCATTCGTCGAAGGCATGCCCGGCCATCCCAACATCATCGAAGTGCGCAAGGATGCCGACGAAGTCGGTGCGATAAATTTCGGTGGCCGCTGGCATTCCGATTTCAGCTTCCAGGAAGCCCCGCCCAGCATGACGCTGCTCCATTCCCGCGTCACGCCACCTGCTGGCGGCGACACGCTGTATACGGACATGTACGGCGCATACGAGGCGCTGTCACCGGGTATGAAGGAAATGCTAAAAGAGTGCTCCGCCGTGCATAGTGCACGGCGCTCCTACGGGACAGGCGGTCGCTTTAGCAAGAACCCGAACGCCACACGTATGACCGTCCACCCCAGCGCGGAGGGCGACAAGGAAATGGCCCACCCCATCGTGCGCACCCATCCGGAGACCGGCCGCAAGGCGCTTTTCGTGAATGCCGTCTACACAGTGCGCCTCGAGGACATGACCGAGGCGGAAAGCGCGCCGATCCTGGATTATCTCTACGAGCATTCGACGCGACCGGAATTCACCTGCCGGATCCGCTGGTCGGAGAACGCGCTGGCGATCTGGGACAACCGCTGCACCCAGCACTACGCGATCAACGACTATCACGGCCACGCGCGCCTGATGCACCGCACGACCTGCGCCGGGGACCGGCCAGTTTAGAACGACGCTGTCATCCCACCGTCGACGGTGAGGATCTGTCCGTTGATGTAGGACGCCGCGGGTGACGCCAGGAATACCGCCGCACCTGCTATTTCCGATGGCTGGCCCCACCGCTGCAGCGGCACCCTGCCCTTCAGGAACTCGTTCACTGCGGGGCTGTCGACCATCGCGCGGTTTGTCTCGGTGGCGAAGTAGCCCGGTGCGATTCCGTTGCAGCGCACTCCTTTCGGCCCGAGTTCGACCGCAAGCGCACGTGTTAGCGCTTCCAGCCCGCCTTTTGCCGCGGTATAGGCGATGTCGCCCGCCCTGGCGAAGGGTCCGGCGATCGACGTCACGTTGATAATCGCACCGACTCCATCAGCCATTTGCGGTGCGATCTTGCGTGATAGCCCGTACGCCGCCGTCAGATTGACATCGAGCATCCGGGAAAATTCCTCGGGCGGGCAGTCCTCCATCGGCTTGCGGTGACGCATGCCAACATTGTTGACCAGGATATCGACCCGTTGCGCGTACGCGTCAATCCAGGCGTCGCTCGCCGCGCGGTCCGCAACATCGAACGTCGCCGCCGTCGCCAAGAGCCCTTCTGTCTTGAGCTCACCCACGCGGCCTTCAAGCGTTTCGCTATCGCGCCCATTGAGCAGCACATCGGCACCGGCTTGCGCCATGGCCCGGGCGATCTCCCAGCCAAGACCGCGCGCCGCGCCGGTTACAAGCGCGGTGCGACCGGCGAGGCTGAACCTGTCTTGATGTGGATCGCTGGTCAGGACGCTTTCTTCGCTTCCGGAACAAAGGCCTGGCTCGCGAAATGCTCATCGTCGCCGGATGCGAACTTCAGACCGGCGGCGAGCACCGCATCGTCCGAGACCTTGTCGAGTGGCACGTAGTAGCGGTCGTCGTCCTTGGTGATCGTGTCGTTGCTGACCGCGTTGTAGCAAACGAGCAACGTCCAGCGCCGGTTCGGCGACCGGTTCTGATCCGACCGATGCAGCGTGTTGCTGTGGAAGACCAGCACGTCACCCGGATCCAGCTCACAATGCACGACCTCATGTTGCGCAACGATATGCTCCAGCCGCGCGGGGTCCGCCGAATTCTGTTTTTCGCTGACCTGCAGATGATCGATCCGACCCAGCTTGTGCGAGCCCTTGATGACCTGCAGACACCCGTTGTCACGGTCGGAACGGTCCAGCGCGATCATCATGCTCAGCATGTCCGGCCGCAGGCAGCCATTGTAGTACCAGTAGCCGTAATCCTGATGCCATTCCCAGGCGCCACCGCCGAACGGGTCCTTGGCCGTCAGCTTCGATTGGAAATGATAGACCGGCTCGCCGATCAGTTGCTCCGCGGTATCGACGATCCGCGCGCATCGGGCAGCCATGCCGTAAACGCTATCGCCGGCGCGGTTCCAGAGCGAAATCCGGGTGCCGCCACCTTCCGTATCGGGTCGGATCAGCGAATGCGCCGCGACCTTGGGGTCTTCCTCCATCGCGCGGCACAACAGGTCGGTTTCCTCGGCGGAGAACACGTTGCGGGCAATCGTAAACCCGTCCTCGTGATAGGCGCGTACCTGCTCGGCGGATAAGACAGACGGCATGACTTGCTCCTTCTTCTCAACACAGCCCGTAACGGTTGTTTAGATTACCGGGGACCTCAATCGACGTCCACACCATAGGTTTTCGCGGCAGATTCCCTACTGATATAGCCATCCGCAACGTCGTCGCGAACCGCGGCAGGGTCGCGTTCCGCCGGGTCGCCATAGCCACCGGCCCCGGCCAGCCGGTAGCTCACGACATCGCCTTGCCGAATTTCGCGCATTTCCTTCGACCCCAGAGCTTCCGCCGCCCCGTCGGGATTGAGGATGGTTTCGGCCAATTGGCCCGGCTGTCCGCCAAACACGCCGTAAGGCTGGAAGCGATGCCGGTCGCTCAGCAGGGACAAAGTAGCGGTGCTGTTCAGTAGCTCGACATCCTTGCGCACGCCGCAGCCGCCGCGATATTTCCCCGCACCCGCGGAATCCTGGATCATTTCGAAACGGTGGATGCGGATCGGGTTTTGCGTTTCCTGCACCTCGATCGGGATGTTGGCGCAGTTCATCACCGGGCTCAGCGCCTCGACACCGTCGCAATGCGCCCGCCCGCCATAGCCGCCGAAAATCAGATCATAGACGACGAAAGACTGACCAGTCTCGTCATCGAGGCCGCCGAGGTTCGGGTTGCACCAGTGTGAGAACGCGCCCATCGCGCGGTCGGGCAGCACCTTGGCGAACGCGCCATTGATCGCATCGAACATCCGAATCTGAAGCGCCGCCCGCCCGCCGCTCGGCGCCGGAAAGGCGGGATTGAAGAAGCTGCCTTCGCGGGCCTGTGTCTTGATCGGCCGAATACCGCCCTCGTTCTGCGGCAGCATCGGATCGAGAAACACCTTCACGGCAAACAGCGTATAGGCGCGCGTATAGTTGATGTAGGAGTTGATTGCGGCGGGCACCTGATCGCTGCTGCGCGAATAATCGACCGTGATCTCGTCATCGTCGACGATGACATCGACGGCGATCTTGATGGGCGGCGTATCCGCGCCGTAATCGTCCATATGGTCTTCGAAGCTGTAGGTGCCGTTGGGCACCTCGCGCAGCACGTCGCGAATCCGTTCTTCGGAACGGTCGAGGATGGCCTCGAAGGCCCGGTCCAATTGCGCTTGACCATAGGTCTGGAAAAAGGCGGCGAAGCGCTCGGCACCAGTCGTATTGGCATTCAGCTGCGCACGGAAGTCGCCGCGCACCTTGTCCGGCATACGGATATTGCCGAGGATCAGGCGCAACATATCCGGGTCGAACTCGCCATCGCGCACCACGCGTACCGGCAGGATACGCAAGCCCTCCTGAAAGCTTTCGGTCACGCCGAGCACTTTCTGCGAGCCCGGTGCGGCACCGCCGACATCGATCTGATGGGCGATATTCACGATATAGCCGATGAGCTCGCCCTCGAGAAACGCCGGGGTGATCAGAAAGCAGTCGGGGAAATGCCCGGAGCCGAGCAGGGAATCGTTGACCAGGATGCCGTCGCCGGGTTTCAGCCCTTCCGGCGGATGATATTCAAGCGCGCTTTTCACCACGTAGGGCATGGAGCCGAGATGGCCGGGCGAAAAATTGCCCTGCGCGATCAGCCGGGCATGCCGATCAAAGATGCCGGTCGAGAAATCCTGCGCTTCGCGCACCGCTTCGGAGAAGGCAGTACAGCGCAGCGTGCTGCCGACCTCCTCCGCGATGGACAGCAACCCGTTCCAGATCACCGACAGCGCAATCGGATCGATCGGATCGTTCTTGCCTCTTGCTAGGTCAGTCATCCTCTTTGCCTCCGATATCGATCACGAGATGTCCTCGCGGACTGATCGCCGCACGGTCGCCGGGGAGAACCACAGTCGTCGAGTCGGTCTCTTCGATCAGCGCGGGCCCTGTAGTTGCATCCCCAATCCGCATGCCCATCCGGTCGAGAACCGGCACTTCGACATAGCCGTTCGTCTCCGGGAAATAGGCCTGGCGGCTAGCCGGCGGTCTCGCGCCATCGGGCTGTTCTTCGAAACCGCTCCCAGCCTCGCCATGGGTCACCGGCAAGCTTGCCACAAGGTACCAGTCGACTGCCTCTATGGCCGCGCCCGCATCGCGGTAACGGTATTGCCGCTCATAGGCGTTGTGAAACATTTCCGCAGCCTTCGCCGCGTAATCGCCGTCGATCGCACCGCCGGGTAGGTCGGTTCGAACCTCATAGCCCTGTCCGGCATAGCGCATATACGCGAAGCGCGACCAGTGGGGCGTACCGGCCGTGCCCAACCGCGCCAGATCGCCCCGCGCCTGCTCTTCGAGTTCACCGTAAATCCTGGCGATTGCCGGCGTGGCATCGCTATCGAGTGGGAGGACACGGGTCAGGGAGACGTCAATACGTGGCTCCGCCTGCAACAGTCCGAATGCCGAGCCGACCCCGGCACCGTGCGGAATGATGATGCGCGGAATACCCAGCGCGCGCGCCAGCCGCGCCGCGTGCAATGGTCCCGCGCCACCGAAGGCGACCAGCGCATAGCGCCGCGGATCGCGGCCCCGCTCCAGCGACACGATGCGCATCGCGCGTTCCATATTGCTGTTGGCGACCGTGTGGATTCCCCAGGCTGCGGCCCCTGCATCCAGGCTTAAGGGACCGCCAATCGCCTCCGCAATCCCGGCCTCCGCGGCGGGGCGGTCGAGCCGCATGGCGCCGCCATTGAAGTAATCCGGATTGAGGTAGCCAAGCACAAGATTGGCATCGGTCACCGTCGGCCGCACCCCGCCATTTCCGTAGCAGATTGGTCCCGGATCGGCCCCGGCGCTTTCCGGTCCGACTTGGATGATGCCCATTTCGGTGCGTGCGATACTGCCGCCGCCCGCGCCGATTTCGAGCAGTTCCACCGCCGGCAGACTGATCGGCAGGCCGCTGCCCGCCTTGTAATGGATCGGGTCGACTTCGAAGCTAGGCATGATCGCCGGTGCGCCATCGTCGATGGCGCCCAGCTTGGCCGTCGTGCCGCCCATGTCGAAGGTGATGACCTGATCCGCCCCCTCCTCCGCCGCGACATCGCCGCACATCAGCACGCCGGCGGCGGGTCCGGACTCGACGATCCGGATCGGGTACTCGCGGGCGAAATCGGGGGATACCAGCCCGCCGTTCGACTGCATGATGAACAGGTCGTTGCGGAAGCCGCGCGCGGCCAGCGCTTCCTGCAGGTGCGCAATGTAGCGGGTGACAACCGGCTTGATGTAGCTGTTGGCGACAGTCGTGCTGGTGCGCTCATATTCACGAAACTTCGGCGACACGTCGGACGACAGCGAAATCAGCACGTTCGGCACCCGCGCCACCAGACGGTCGCGCACGGCCTGCTCATGCGCCGGGTTCGCGTAGGCGTGCAGTAATGCGACCGCGACGGCCTCATACTTGCCGGCAACGATCCGCTCGGCGACAGCGTCGAGCGCCGAGTCCTGGAGCGGCTGGAGCACTGCACCGTCGAACGCCATCCGTTCGTCGAGCTCGAAAATGTCGCGGCGGCGGACGAGCGGCGGCGGCTTGTTCATGTAGAGATCGTAAGTCTCGTAGCGCTTCTGCCGGCCGATCAGCAGCACGTCGCGAAAACCGCGCGTGGTAATAAGCGCCGTCGCCGCGCCTTTGCGTTCGATGATCGCGTTGGTGGCCACCGTCGTGCCGTGCAACACACCGTCGACCGAAGCCGCGGCCACACCCGCATCCGTCATCAGCCGCTGGAAGCCAGCCAAGACCGCTTCCGCTGGATCGGCCTGCGAGGTCGGCACCTTAAGCGTCAGGGTGCCCGCATCGCCCTGTAGCACGAAATCTGTAAAGGTTCCGCCTATGTCGAATGCCGCGCGCACGGTCTGCCCTCCCGTCGAAATCAGGCGGTCATGATAGGCGCTTGCGACCAACCCGCGCTAGTCGGCGGTGTCGGCGTCCTTGTTTCTCAGTCGGCACGGCGGCACACGGCCGGCGTCGAGTTCCTGAATAAATCGCTCGAAATCCGCATGATTCCGCGGTTCGCGTGGCGGCGGATCGGCATAGCGCGTGACTTGCTTCGCGATGGCCCTGTCCTTTCAAAACGGCGAAAAGTACAGGGATTGCACCAGAGTCCGAAGCCTGAAAAACCACCCATTTGGATGACAAATCCAATTTTATTTAAATTTGCGCGGAATTTGCACTATCAGGCGGCAAGCGTAGGCACATGCTTACGGAGGAAGGGCAGGAACTGCGGGAACACCTCGTCGGCCACGCGCTCGCCCATGAACGGGTCCTGATGCCCATACCCCTCAAGGATCAGGAGTTCGTGGTTGTTGACCGCGGAGAGCGATTCCAGCCGTTTGAAGCACATGATGTTGGAGTCGGCGAAGACCCGATTGTCGCGCCCAGTCAGAAACAGCACCGGCGTCGATATGTCCTTCGCGTACCGCAGATAATTGTCCGGCAGCGCCGCGTGCTCGGGCTTACGCGGATACATGCGAACGGCGGTCTTGTCGTTACTGATCATCTTGATGACATGCCGGTGATAGTTGAGGCTTGTGCCGCCATATAGGTCGCCGCCCCGTCGGTGCGTGATTTCCGCCAGGTTCTTGTGCTCGTAAAGCGCCGGCCAGCCCGTGCCCCACATCAGGCTTAGCATGTGGCAGGCCGGGACGTCGCACTCCTGGTGAAACAGGGAAACGGTCTTGCCGAGCAAACGGCCGAGCGACCAGGGCGGATAGTCGGACCAGTTCGGGCTGACATAGGGCAGATTGAAGATGCGTTCGATCGTGAACGGGAAAACATAGCCTTTGATCACCGACCAGGTCGGCGGGTTCGGCGTCAGCGCCACCGAGTTGGCGATAACGCTGGTCACGCCTTCCGCCTTTTTGGCGAACAGACTCATGACGAAGGACATGGAGCCTAGGCAATGGCAGATGACATGGATGCGCTTGCCCGCACCGGCAACCTCGCGGATTTTTTCAAGCGCCAGCGGATGATCGAACAGGGCACAGTCGTCCATGCTGTAGCGATGAGGTTCGAGGTTGTAGATGTGCCGGTTGCTCATCCGGAAATCGAACGTAAACACATCGGTCAGCCCCTGTTCATGCAGCCACATCACCAGGTTTTTGTGCTCGGGCATGATGAACATATCGGAGGACGTGGTCAGGCCATGAATGATCATCACCACGTCGTCGCAATCGGCTTTCCAGAACCGCAGCATATCGAGCGTCAGCCCATCCTCGGTGAACATGGGATGGTTCGTAACACGCGCTTCCGGGACACCATCGGTCGTGTATAGGGGAACTTCTCGCGTCATGTTTCGACTCCCTGTGTGCCGTGGATCATCCCTTGCGCGATGTGCTCGGCAAGCGCGGCAATCGTGCGGGACGGATTGAGGCCGATCGCCTTTGGGAAAACAGCGCCGTCGGCGACATACAGCCCGTCGTAACCGTAGACTCGCCCGTTGCCATCGACGACGCCCGTCGCAGGATCGTCGCTCATCGCACAGCCGCCCAATGGATGCGGCGTGATGAGGTCGCGCATCCATCGCCAGTAGAGCGGTTCGACCGGCGTCCCGCCCGTGGCAGCAGAGAGCTCCTTGTGCATATCGACCATCGCATTGATGACCGCTTCGGAATCGCGGATATCCCAGTCGAGCTTGATCTTCTTGCTGCCGAACGGATTCCACCAGTCCTTCCCCAAATAGAGCCGTCCGTCGGAAGCGTCGATGGATTGACCGAACCAGGGCATGATCGCGTCCAGAGGGTCGCGGTTTCGCGCCGACTTTGCGATCCGCGCGAACAGCTTGCCGATTATCCCGCCGCCGGACAGTTTCCGGGAGACCTCTTCTACCGTGCCGCCCAGAACATCGGGGAACCCACCATCTTCGACGAAGAACCGGTTGCCGTTTTTGCTGCCGTCCAGAAAATCGATGGCGCAGGTGATAGTCGGGCCAACCGTCGGCGATATTCTCCGGTCCCAGTAAATCGCCGGCGTCAGGAAGTCGCCGTTGGAGCTCCAGCCATATCCCAGCTTGTTCGATATGCCGGGCAAGGTGCGGTAAATATCCCGGCAGCGCAGCAGCAATTCCGTCGATCCCAGCGATCCCGCCGCCAGGACGACCTGATCCGCGGTCACGCTATCCGGGATGAGGCGGCCATCCTCGATCCGTTCAAATCGAACGCGGTAGCCTCCGCTGTCAATCGTTTCGAGCGACCGGACAATATGGTTCGCTCGGACTTCCGCACCGGCATTCCGCGCCGCCGCCAGATAGTTCAAATCGAGCGTATTCTTGGCTTGAACCCGGCAACCGATATCGCAATAGCCGCAATGAATGCAGGTCCCTTGCGTGACCCCGTGTTCATTGGTCCACGATTTCGAGTTGGCCTCGTTATGAGGGTCTGGCCCGTCTCCCTGAAAATCTTTGTTGAAGGTCACCGCCAAGGGAAGCTTGCGGAAGCGGTCGCCGTGCCCGGTCTTCTGTGCCCCCTCGCGCATCAGTTTGAAGCGTTCGGTCAGCTGATTGTCCGGGGTTTTCTCAACGCCCAGCATCTTGCCCGCGGTTTCGTAATGGGGCTTCAGCGCCTTGTAGTTGATCGCCGCAGGCCAACCCGTTTCGAAAACGAACGGCTCCGCCTCGACGGACACATTGGCGTAGATCAGGGAACCGCCGCCAACCGCTGCCCCCTGAACGACCGTCATATCCCCGAAATAGCGGAGGTCGATCCAGCCATTCTGCCTTTCGGGTTCGTCGTCATCCCAGATCCAGGCATCGTCCGGGCCACGGGGATAGCTATCCGGCGTCCACTCCCGTCCCCGCTCTAGGACCAGGACCTTGCGGCCGGCCTGCGCCAGCCGGCAGGCAGTGACCGCCCCTCCAAACCCCGACCCGACGACAATGACGTCGAAACTGTTCGCCATGATCCGCCTTACCCCACGATCTTTTGCATCGGTTTATGTTAAAATTCGGGGCCGTAGATGTCCCACAATTCTCCCATGAAGAAGGATCCGAACTTAGCCACGGCAGCGGCTTGCGCCGCCTTGGATTTCGTCCCCGTCACTTTGATCGTCGACATCAGCCGCAGGAAGTCCCCCATATCGAGGCGCAAGACACCGGCGCCGGCAACCGAGCCACTGGCATCCTTACCTTTGTGCAAGGTGGTGTAGAGGGTCGTCGTATCCGACCACAGATCGAAACCGAAATCGTCGCGGACATGCTTCTTCCCCGCTAGATAATAAGGCTCCTTACCCGCCATGAAGGCAAGTTCGTAGACCATGTATTTGAGGTTCGGTTCGCCCGACGGGGAAAACAGGTTGAAAATGCCGCTTTTCGCTTTCATTCCTTCGCCGAGCGGCGGGAAGTCGATCGACCCTGTGAGGCTACCCTGATGCTTGGGCTGAGCAATGAATTTATCCAAATCCGCGATCTTGACCGACGCATTCATGGTCAACGCGGTGCCGTGGGCTTCGCCCGCGTCCGCGCCCTTTTCGGGGTCGGTCTGTCCAAGTGCGAAAGCGCCCGCCATGGTCTCGTCGAAGGTAATACCGATAGGCATGGTTCAGCTCCTTACCACCCGGGTGCAAGTTGGAAGTCGGCAGTGATTGGCTTACCAACGGCCTGGCCCAGCCAATTCTTTTTGCGGATAACTTCACCCTCGCTGTTCATCGCCGTCACCGTCAACTTATGCGTCGCCTTGTCCACATCGAGGCGGCAGAAATTATCCTCCTGCGTAAAATTCCAGGCACGGTAGTCCATCGTGTGATTGGCATCGATCTGGAAGGTGTCGGCTTGATCCTTCGCCTTCGAATCGTGGACGTAATTGGACGGCTCCCCGTCGGCAAAGAAGAATGGCCAATAAAACGCCGATGAGGTGACAGAGAACGCTTTTATCCCACGCGCCTTGTCGGAGCCGGCGAACTCCATCGCCGCGACGTTGGAGCAATGAATGTCACCCGCCAGGAACACCACATTCTGGATCCCATTTTTGATAATACAGCTCAAGATCGCCCGGCGCGTTTCCGGGAAAGCCGGCCAGGAATCGCTCTTCTCTTTCCATTTGGCCTTCTTCTCGTCCGACGTATCTCGGTCTCCGCGCCCTTCCCGCGCGCCCATCGGATTCGGCGCGAAGACGCTGGGAGTTACCACAAATTTTGGCGCATTGCCGCGTTTCTGCTGTTGCAAGACCAGCCAGCGCAAGAGGCGATCCAACTGCGAGGGCTCCTCACCGCCTATCGTCGGGCGGCCCAGCAGATGGTTGTCGCCAAGGTTATCGCGAGTGTCCTCCATGAATTGCTGCGTGCGGGTGTCGAGAACGAAAAACGGATAGCCGTTGCACTCGAAGAAATAGTAAAGGCGCTGCTGGAATGTCCTCGGCGAATGGCTCCACTGATAACTCATGTAAGCGCCAATTGCGAAGTTGAACAGGCGGCGCTTTTCCTGAGTGGCGATGCGATCCTGGGTCCAGTTGTCTTCGATTTCGTGGTCGTCGAGGACCATATAGGTGGGCACCTGGCGCAAGAGCCGGCGCATGTTTCGGGAACCGAAGGCCTCGAGATAACGTTCCTGGAATTCCTCGAACGTATCGGCCAAACCGATCGGAACGAAACGGTTCAAAAGGTCGGCGTAAATTTGATCGCCCACCATCAGAACGAAATCCGCGGGCCGCGCCGATCCGGCGGCGCCGTTGCCGTCCGCCTCCTGCTTGAGCGGACCGAATATTTCATCCGCTTCCTTGATCTTGCCCAGCAAGCCGGGATAACGGCATGAGCCGAGAATAAAATTCAAGTCGCCCGGTCCGTCGCTCGCCGTTGCGAAGGTGCGAAACGTCGCGACCGACCGGCTATCGCGGAGCTCCATCAAATCGTCAAGCCATACGCTCGCTTCCGGAAGCCTGTCCGAGAGTACGCCGCTTTCGACGTTCTGGTCGTCGGCGAATGGGTCATCGATACTAAGCGTTCCGACACGGGCGGTATAAACCGTGCTTGGCTTCAGCTTCTGCGAGGTACGCCCGGGCTTGATGCAATCGCCTTCGCCCAAGGAGAACGTGCCCGTCCTGTCATACTTCCGGTGTAGCCGGAAATAATAGACCTCGGGCTTGGCAATGGGCTTGCCGTCAGCTTCGATCAACGCAACGATCCCGACGGTGCGCCGGTTGGAGTGCAGATAGGCGCCCTTATCGTCGGGGTCTGCCCCTCTGATCCAGATGCGGCACGATGTATCTGTCGTATGCCCGACGATGGGCCCGAGACCCGGCTCTCTGAGTGAAGTCATTGAACACCCCCTTTATCCGATGCGACCGAATGCGATTTGCGGGCGCTGACTTTCTGACAGCAATGCATTTTCGGATCACTCTAAACCCATTCGCAAAGCAACTCATAGCGCCAATTTCTCGCCGTTTGATTGAAGTTCTGTCACCAATCCCGCAATGATATTTTGAATAACTATAAGGCAACAATGAGGCGAAACTATTCGTCATATCCGCCACGTCGAAGTGCGGAACGACGTCGACGAAGGTTTCAATTCGATGGGTATTTCTCCATAGTTTTAGAAATGACAGAACGAAAAATTCAAAGAAAGGGTGGTTCTATGGACGAAGGCACGTTCCGAGAGGCGTTAAAGCGCGACGGGTTTGGCACGGTCGACGTTGTTGAATGGGAAGCCGGAAGAATCTCCAAGAGCCATGCCCATGATTTCGACGTGTCCGGCATGTTGCTTGAAGGTGCGATGACCGTGACGACGGATTCCGCCGCGATGGCATGTCAGCCGGGCGATACGTTCACGGTCGCGGCGGACACACCGCATACCGAAGCGGTCGGTCCGAACGGCGCACGCGTCCTGATCGGTCGAAAGGCGACAACGACTTGAACGACATAAACCAAAAGAGCCCCACCGTGAGCGAAGCGCCGCCGCCCCCGCTGGAAGGCTATACGATCTATGACCCGATCGATCCGTTCGAGAACGTCGCGGGGCCGTTTTTCTGGAAAGAGCGCCCGGGCGGCGGCCATCACTTCGTCCTCCAGACGGAGGCGCGGCACTGCAATCGGCACGGCATCGTGCATGGCGGGCTGATGATGACGATGATCGATCTCACCATGGTGGTGACCGCGAAGGCGCATGAGACGGAACAGCTGGTCACGGTATCGCTCAATTCCGAATTCATCGCCGCCGGCCAGACAGGCGAAATCGTCGAGGCCGAGGGAGAAATCGTGCGCCGTACGCGTAGCCTCGCCTTCGTGCGCGGCCGGGTCTTCGTCGGCGACCGGACCTTGCTGACCGCCAGCGCCGTACTGAAGCCGCTGAAACCGAGATAACAGGAGGAAACGACCATAGCCTTGAAAAACAACACGGTTTTGGTGACGGGCGCGGGCAACGGCATCGGCGCAGCCATCGCGAATGCCATGGCGGAGGCAGGGGCCGATGTGATCGCGGCCGATATCGACGAGACCTCGGCCAAGGCCAGCGCCGAGGCGGCCGCCACGCATGGCGGAAGGACCCTGGCGCTGCAAGCGGATTGCGGCGACGTGGCCAGTATCGACGCCATGGTCGACAGCGCCGTCGCGACATTCGGCAAGCTGGATGTCATCGTCAACAATGCGGGCGTGACCCGGGCCGCTTACATCATGGATTTGACCGAGGAAGACTGGGACCGCATGCACCGGGTCAACGCCAAGGGCGTGTTCTTCTGCCTGCAGCGCGCGGCGCGGCAGATGATCGACCAAGGGGGCGGACGCATTGTCAATATCGCCTCGATTGCCGGACGCGGCTTCAAGGGCACCTCGAATGCGGCCTATGCGGCCAGCAAGGGCGCGGTGATCGCGCTTACGAAGACCGCGGCGCAGCAACTCGGTCCGCACAACATCAATGTGAACGCGGTCTGTCCCGGCGTCACCCTGACGCCGCTCGTCGACAAGATGCTGATCGACCGCGCCGAGCAGGAAAACACGACCGTCGAGGATGTGCTCGCGGACCTGTCCCGCCCGATTCCCATTGGACGCCCCAATACGCCGGAAGATATCGCCGCACTGGCCGTCTTCCTCGCCGGACCCGGCGCGCGGAACATCACGGGGCAGGCGTATAATGTGGATGGCGGATTGATAACGAGCTAAATAGCCAACCGTACAATTGTTACCAAGGAGCAGACCGTGATCGATCCCCGCCTCATCGACGAACTCATCGTCCCGTTTTTGCGCGAAGATATCGGCTTCGTCGACTTGACCTCGACAATCATGATCGATGCGGATGCGACCGCCGCCTTCGATGTCAACGCGCGCGAAGACCTCGTGGTCGCCGGCCTCGACGTCGCAATTGCCGTCTTTCAGCGCTGCGAACCCGGTTGCGAGATCGACGCCCGGGTCGTGGATGGCGACCACGTGCAGTCCGGCACCGTTCTGGCCCGGGTGAGCGGCAAGGCGCGCGGCATTCTGACGGCCGAGCGGACGGCGCTCAACATTCTGCAGCACCTGTCCGGCGTCGCGTCGCTAACGGCGCAATATGTCGAGGAGATCGAAGGTACGGGCGCGCAGTTGATCGATACCCGCAAAACGACCCCGGGCTTGCGCGCGCTGGAAAAGCACGCGGTGCGATGCGGCGGCGGGCGCAACCACCGACTTGGGTTGGATAGCGGCGTGCTGATCAAGGACAATCATATCGCAGTCACCGGAGGGCTGACCGCGGCCATCGCGCGCGCCAAGGCCGAGGTTCCGACCCTGACCAAGGTCCAGGTCGAATGCGACACGCTGGATCAAGTCCGGGAGGCCGCGGATGCCGGCGCCGACTCCCTACTGCTCGACAACATGGAGCCGGACATGATGCGGCAGGCGGTTACCATCGTCGCCGGCCGCATCCCGCTCGAAGCGTCCGGCGGCATCACGCTGGAGAGCATTCGCGCCAAGGCGGAAAGCGGCGTCGATTTCATCTCCACCGGCAAGATCACTCAGTCGGCACCCGCCGTAGATATCGGTCTCGACGAAGTGCCGGGCGCCTAGTGTGATTCAAATAGTTGGTGTGCTGATTCACGCGAAATTCAATCCTTTGAATTTCACGATCAGGACACTAGGCCAACTTCACAGGATTAGGCGGTTTTCGGATCGCCAAAGGCGATTCCGACAAACCCCGATCCGGTCTAGAATTCGTATGTATAGGCTACGATGGCGCCAAGCGTGCGCGTTTCCACATCCGCCTCGTCTGCAATTCTCCAGCCGACATCGAACGTCAAGCCGAAATCGAACGCGTAGCCGGCCGACACCTGAAACTGATAATCGTCCTGATCTGCCGCCGCGTCGGTGCGACGGCCGGTCCAGGCGACGGCAAGATTGAAACCGTTCCATTCTGCCTGCGCAGCAAGAGTCAGGAAATCGATATCCCGGTCGGCAACGCCGGCCGCATCCTCCTGGTGCACATATTCCACAAGCGGCGAGACCGTAATGCCGCCGGCAACCGCAGCGCTGGTATAGAGCGCCAGGGCCACTGCGCTCTCGTCGGCGGTATCGCCGACCCCCGAGGCCTGATGCAAGTAGGCGGCATGGTAGGCGAGATTGCCCAGCTTGGGTATTTTGCCGCCATCTACCGCCACGACGAAGGAACTGAAATCCTCGGTATTGCTGACACCGCCGTCGCGTTTGCGCGTGTCGCCGCGCCCCCGCAAGGTCGATTGGCTGAGGATCGTCGTATCCAGGAAGAACGATCCCACCGACACACGGTGTTCGCCCGCCTGCTCGGACGCGAACGTATAGTTGCCTATAACGCCGATCCGTTCGGAAATCTCGTAACCGTCCTCCCCGAAATCGGTACCGAACACGCCAGGCGCAATGTCCCATGCCACGCCGAACCCGACATTCAACTTGCCTGCTTTGGCGCCGAACGCGCCATCCGCGTATTCGACGAACAAATCCTCCACGTAAAGGCCGTTGTCCTCAAAATAGCGGTTTTCGAACTGCTCGGGATCCCGGACCGGCTCGAGCACAGCGTGCGCATAAATCGACCAGGACGACGACAGCTGAAGCGTCAATGCCGGCTCGATCGTTAGGAAAAGATCGTTGTTCTGATTCGCCCGGTCATCGGAGTCGTACGTCCAATCGTTCTCGACCTCGAACACAACCTCACCGGAAATCTGGGGATAGCTTTGATCCTGCGCCCATGCGGCGGCATGTTGCGCGGCCAGCGCAATTGCGGCAATGACGACTGGCCTGATAAGCATGGCGTGTATTTCCTGTTTGTTTGCGAGGTAGGGCGATGGCTTGCGATACGACAGGTCTCTTCGTGCAGAGTATAAGGGGAACGTAAAAGAATGGAGAAGAATGTGCTGCGGATGTTGATATGCGCGATCTAGAAAACAAAACCGCCATCGTGACCGGCGCCAGCCGCGGTATCGGTGCGGCGACGGCGCGGGAACTGGCGGCGCGGGGCGCGGCGGTGCTTCTGCTCGCGCGCAGCAGTAGCGAGATCCAAACGATCGCGGCGGAAATCCGCGAAGCCGGCGGACAGGCGGAGGCCATGCGCTGCGATGTCACCGCCTACGCGGACGTCGAGGCCGCCGTCACGCACTGCCGGGCCGCCTTCGGGCGCGTCGATATTCTGATCAACAATGCGGGCCTGATCGAGCCCATCGCCCGGCTGGCGGAGTCGGACCCGGTAGCCTGGGTCACCGCGGCGGACGTCAATTACAAGGGCGTCTATCACGGCCTGCGCGCCGTATTCCCGGCGATGCTCGAACAGGGATCAGGCGTCGTCGTCAATATCAGTTCGGGCGCGGCGACCGGCACCTTGGAAGGCTGGAGCCACTATAATTCATCGAAGGCCGCGGCCCTCTCGCTCACCCGATGCGCGGACGCCGAGTACCGGGGCAAAGGCATCCGGGTGGTCGGTTTCAGCCCCGGCACGGTAGCCACCGGCATGCAGGTTGCGATCAAGGCGTCGGGCCTCAACCCTGTGAGCCAGCTCGACCCATCGGCGCATAGCGACCCCATGGTACCGGCCCGGCTCATTGCCTGGCTGTGCACGGACGAAGCGTCGGACTATGCCGGGACCGATGTCTCGATTCAGGATGAGATGGTGCGGCAACGGTCGGGATTGGATGCAGCGGAAGCAGTAACGAGGACGACATCTTGAGAAAACTCTCTGTCTTGACCTTCGTGACACTCGACGGCGTCATGCAGGGCCCAAGCTCAATAGAAGAAGACCGGTCCGGTGAATTTACGCGAGGCGGCTGGGCCGCCGACTACTGGGAAGAAGTCATGACCCAGGTGATGCACGAGGCCATGTCCGAACCCTATGACATACTCTTCGGTCGAAGAACTTATGAGTTATTCGCCGCCCACTGGCCGAATCTCGGCAATGATAATCCGGTAGCAAAACGGATTAACGAGGCAACGAAATACGTCGCCACAAATACGTTAATCAATCTCGATTGGAAGAACTCGGTTCTGATTAGCGGAGATATTGTTTCCAAGATCGCCCGCCTCAAAGAAAAAAATGGTCCCCTGATTCAGGTACATGGGAGCCAAGAATTGATCCAGGCCCTTATGACCGCAAAGCTGATCGACGAGTTTCGTTTGTGGACTTTCCCAATCGTTGTCGGTTCCGGGAAGCGGCTGTTTGGTCCCGGAGCGACACCCGACAAATTGTTTCTTAAGAAAACCGCACCGTGCCCGAATGGCGCAACAATGAGTATTTACACACGCGAACAACATTCCGAACTGTAAGCTGCTTCGGGTAAAATCCGAACACTACCAGGGTAAAAGCGGGCACCCAGGGTACAGCCCGGCGGCCGGTTCTTCCATTTCTGCACCATATCTTCCTCCCCTGTCAGGACCAGTCCGGCTTGCGCTTCTCGAGGAAGGCGTCGAGGCCTTCCTGCGCGTCCTCGGTGTCGATGATATGGCAGATCGTGTCGACGACATACTCGATGGTGCGGCGGTATTCATTGTCGTTCGCGCGCATGAAGGAATCGCGGCCGATGCGCATCACCACCGGCGATTTCGACGCCATGTCGAGAGCCAGTTCGCGCGCCTTCGCCATCACCTGATCGCGCGGCACCGCATAGTTCAGCAAGCCCCGCGCCTCGGCGTCCTTGGCCGTAATCGGCTTGCCGGAGAACAGCAGTTCGAACGCCTTATGCCGGCCGATCTGGCGCGGCAGATGGACGTAGTGCATCGCCGGAATGACGCCGACATCGATTTCCGGATAGCTGAGATCGATGTCGTCGGCGGCAACGATCATGTCGCAGGACACCGCCAGCGTCACCCCCGCCGCCCGCGCCGGCCCGGTCACCGCGGCGATGCTCGGCTTGCCGAGCCGGTACTGCGCATCATGCATGCCGAAATACAGCACCTCGAGGAAGTTCCGCAGATCGAGCCCGGTCTTGCCGCGAATCATCTTCAAATCCATGCCGGCACTGAACGCCGCCTTGCAGTCGCTCGTCAGGATCACGGCGCGCACCCCCGGGTCCTCGTGCACCCGCCGGTAAGCATCGACGACTTCCTGCGCCAGCTGCATGTCGATCGCATTGACCGGCTCGCGGATCATGGTGATCTCCGCGACCCGGTCGCGCACCTCGTAACGGATTCGGTTGTAGTTAGGCATGGCGGGCTCCCTGACGCTTGCGACCGCGCGAAGGTTGGCGCGTCCGGGCGTCGGAGTCTATCCGGAAAGCACGCTCACAACGATCCGGAGGGCGGGACCTGTGACAGAACCGGGCGGAGCCCATAAGATAACCACCAGAACGACACCAATCATCGGATGGCTGCCATGCAGGACAGGAACACGACGCCGGCCGGCAACTTGGTCGACGCCGAAAACGGGATCGTCAGCCGAGAAATTTTCGTCGACCGCGATATCTTTGCGCGCGAGCAGGAGCAGATCTTCGCGCGCGCCTGGCTGATGATCGGGCATGAGAGTCTGATCCCGGAGCCAGACGATTATTTCGTGTCGCGGATGGGCACGGATTCGGTGATCCTGACGCGCAACAAGCAGGGTGAGATCTTCGTCTTCCTGAACAGCTGCATGCACCGCGGCATGAAGCTGTGCCGCTACGACCAGGGCAGTGCGCCGGTCTTCACCTGCCCCTATCATGGCTGGAGCTACTCCACCGACCGCAAGCGGGTGGATAGGCCCGGCGCGCTGGTCGGCGTGCCGCGCTATCAGGAATGCTACGAGGGTGTGCTAGACCGTTCGGAATGGGGTCTCGTCCGCTGTCCCAAGGTGGTGAACTACAAAGGGACGATCTGGGCCAGCTGGGACCCGGACGCGCCCAGCCTGGAGGATTATCTGGGCGACATGCGGCTGTATCTCGACGCGGCGCTCGACCACCGCGACGGGCGCGAGGGCGGCTCCATCGTCCTCGGCACGGTTCAGAAGTGGCGCGTGAAGTGCAATTGGAAGTTCGCGCCGGAGAATTTCATCGGCGATCTGTATCACGACATCAGCCACCGGTCGGCCGACCTGTCCGGCATCGGGCCGAGCGGTGGAAAGGGACGCCGGGATGCGCAACGGCCGCGCCTGGCGATCGGCTTCACGGACCTGGGACACGGCGTGCTGGGCGATCTGCCGCATACCGCCGAGCCGGAACTCCTGCCGACCCACCAGGACGATCCGGAGCTTGTCGCGTATCACCAGCAGATGCACGACGACCGCAGCCGCAATCTCGGCAACCGGAAACGGGTGACGATGTCTGTCGGCACGATCTTCCCGAACATGTCCTTCCACGCACGGCAGCCCCGCACCATCGCCGTCGCCCATCCGATCAGCGCGACGGAAATGGAGATGTGGCGTTATTACTTGATCGACGCGGACGCGCCGCCGAAGGTCAAGGACGCGGCGATGCGCTATTATCTGCGCTATTCCGGGCCGGCGGGCATGACGGAATCGGACGATATGGAAAACTGGACCTATGCCTCGGAAGCGACCGCCGGGCATATCTCCCGGCGGCATCATTACAACTACCAGCTTTCGCTGGGCCAAGAGCGGCCGGTCGAGGGGCTGCGCGGCGCGGTCGAGAGCGGCAGCTACTCCGAAGGCAATGCGCGGATCTTCTATCGCCGCTGGGGGCAGTTCATGGATGCGGCGGGCTGGGCGGACATGACGCCGGAAGCCGCCACGCCGGAGCGCGTCGATGCCGACTGACGCCGCGCTACAGGCGCTGCTGCTGCACCACGAGATCGAGGGTTTCCTACTGGCCGAGGCGGATCTGCTGGACGACCGCAAATACCGCGACTGGCTCAACCTCTTCACCGACGATCTCGTCTACTGGATGCCGATTTCCCGCAACGTGCCGCCGCCGGACCGGGACCGCGCGCGCAGCGATGAAAGCCTGGATGCAAGCTGGTTCAACGAAGGGCTCGACACGCTGACGCAGCGGGTCAACCAGATCGAAACCGACATCCATTGGTCGGAGGAGCCGCCGACGCGCACCACCCATATGGTCAGCAATGTGCGCATTTTAGACGTCGGCGATGGAGATGAGATCCGCACGAAATGCCGCTTCCTCGTTTATTGCAACCGGCTGCAGGATGAGGTCGATTTGTTCGTCGGCAAGCGCTTCGACACGTTGCGGCGCGCCAGCGGGGGCTGGAAAATTTCCCGCCGCGAGATCCATCTCGACCAGAGCGTGCTGCTGGCGAAGAGCCTGACGACGTTTTTTTAACCACCGGTTTTCTACCGGGTAAAATTCGCCGACGGGTGAAGATTTTGCTTGAACTTTCGCCGTATCCTGTTATTTAACTACTACATTAATTAACAGGATACGAAATGAACCTACATGCCCCAGATTCCCTGAGCCCCGCCTTCGGCGCGCTCGCCGACCCGACCCGCCGCGCGATCCTCGAACGGCTGTGGAACGGCGAGATTTCGGTCGGCGATCTGGCCGCCCCCTTCGCCATCTCAGCGCCCGCCGTTTCCCGGCATTTGAAAGTGCTGGAAGAGGCCGGCCTGATCGCCCGCCGCATCGACAAACAGCGCCGCATGATCCGCATCGACCCCGCCCGGCTGCACGAGGTTTCGGACTGGGTGAACAACTACCGGAAATTCTGGGAAGGCCAGCTCGACTCGCTCGGCGCCTACCTGGAAAAACAGAAAGGAAAACCATGACCGCTCTCACCGACGTGGAAGACCTGTTGCAGGTCCACATCACCCGCGTGTTCGACGCAACGCCGGAGGAAATCTTCGCCGCCTTCACCGAACCGGAACAGCTCGTCCAATGGTGGGGACCCGCAGGGTTTTTCTCCGACAAGGTCGAGGCAGATCCGACCGCCGGTGGCGCGTTCAGCGTGAATATGCGGGCCGAAGACGGATCCTATGAAGGCGTCATGTCCGGCCGCTTTATCGAAATCGCCGCGCCGACACGGCTCGTCCTCGAAATCACGAAACACTGCAACGGCGCCGCACACCTGTTCGACGCGACCAAGATGCCGCCAACGACGATTACCGTCGAACTGCGGGCGCTGGCGGACGGGCGCACGGAACTGACGCTGACCCAGACCGGGTTCACCGACCCCGTTGCGGCGGATGCGCATCGCGGCGGCTGGAGCGGCAGCCTCGAAAAACTATCCACCTCTGTCGAAACCAACTGAAACCGATAATTAAGGAAGACCCCAACAATGCCAAACGTTGAACTCTACGGCTCACCCAACAGCACCTTCGTGCGCACGACGCGCCTCGCCTGCGAGGAGAAGGGCGTGCCCTACGACATGATGCAAGTGGGCGAAAACACGTTCTCGGACCTCAAAAAACCGGAACACCTCAAACGCCACCCGTTCGGGAAAATCCCGGCGATGCAGCATGGCGATAATACCGTGTTCGAAAGCATCGCGATCTGCCGCTATATCGACGAAGCGTTCGACGGTCCAGCACTACAGCCCGCTGATGCGTTGGAACGGGCCCGCATGACCCAGTGGACCAGTGCGATCAACGACAACCTCGTCCCGACTATGCTGCGGGGATACATCGCCGCGATCTTCGCGCCGCCGGGCCTCGATATCGAAACGGACGAGGATAAACTCAACGCCTTCCGCGAGACGATCCACCAGCATTGCCGAATTCTCGACGAGGCGCTGGCCGGCCGGACCTATCTCGCCGGCGACAGAATTTCGATCGCCGACCTGCTGCTGACGCCGATCCTGCACTATCTCGGCAACACGCTGGACGGGCTGAGCTTCTTCGAAGGCCGCGACAATATCGGCCGCTGGTGGCACGCCGTCAGCAAGCGGCCCAGCTTCAAGAATACGGTGCCGCCATTCTTGGCCAAGGAGACGGAAGCCGCCTAACCTTTCGCCTCCGCCGCCCGATACCTCTCCGGCGCGCGCTGGACCAACGGGCGGCGGCGGCCATCGGGAGAGCCAAACACGTAATCCGCATCCTTCTCGCCTAATACCAAGGAGCGTCGATAGCGAGCCTTGGAGATCGCGACGGTGCCCGACGGATAGGAGGGACGGCGAGGGCGCTTATAGAACTGGCGGGCGGTTTCGAATCGTTTGTTAACGGGGCACGTCGAAAACGATGATGACTAATCATTCTCAACGCCGGTTCGGCCTATTGGTGTTTCAGTTTGATAGCAAGCGCCCTAAATTTATTAGCGTCAGCATGATCAGGGTTCAGATTGATGGCTTCGTCAAAATTGACGATAGCGTGGTCGTATTGGCCCTTCTTGGCATACGCTGCACCCCGGCTGCTGTAGAAGTCGGCATCATCGGGCCTGAGAGCGATCGCCTGGTCGTAATCCTGGATAGCGCGGTCGAACTGGCCCTTCCAAAAATACGCGTTGCCCCGGTTGCTGTAGAAGTCGGCCTTATCGGACTTGAGAGCGATGGCTTGGTCAAAATCGTGGATAGCGCGGTCGAACTGGCCCTTCTCGAAATGCGCGTTGCCTCGGTTGCTGTAGACGCTGGCATCATCGGGCTTGAGAGCGATGGCCTGGTCAAAATCGTGGATAGCGCGGTCGAACTGGCCCTTCATGGCATACGCATAACCCCGGCTGCTGTAGAAGTCAGCATCATCGGGCTTGAGAGCGATCGCCTGGTCGTAATCCTGGATAGCGCGGTCGAACTGGCCCTTCCCGAAATACGCATAGGCCCGGTTGCTGTAGGCGATGGCCAGATTGCTTTCCGCCAACCGGCCCGTTTCCATAAGCCAAGTGCAAGCGCTGATCTGCAAATCAGTATCGGCGGTGTTTCCTTGGCACAATCGTGCTTTGAACTCGAGTTCTTGCGCCTGCACGCCAGCCGCGAACCCGGCCAGAAGAAAAAACACCCATATCGCGCGCATTAACGCCTCCCTAGACGAAAACCCGAAATCAAACCCAAAATTTACACGCATTCAGATATCTTTACAGCAGATTTGGGGTCAGGTTGAGCTAGCCCGGGTTTGATGTGATGCGCGCGACGTAATCGGTTACGTCGTAGCGGATGTTTTCGTATTCCATAGCTGTGCCTCTTTTATTCGGACGGATTTTCCAGCGTGCAGAACCAGGTTAGACAGCTTTCGGGACGAGTAGTAATCTGTCGCTGACATGACGCTAGGCGCTGCTTAATTAGCCCGGGAAACCGCGCCGGTGATCCCTTAAGCGAGTATAAGCACAGATGGCCGAACCACATCTTTCTTCGCCGACATTTGCAGGGTTTTCATTCGCGAGCCCCGAGCGTCTAGGGTCGGGCGATCTGGCCGTATTCGGCGTACCGCTTCATTCGGCACCACCACGCCGGCAAGGCTGTGCCGATGGCCCCTTAGCTGTCCGCGACACATCACACGCGCTCATTCAGGGTTATCTGGATTCGCCGTCGCATACCGTTATGGACATGGACACAGGGCGCGCCAGACGATTGCGCGACCTGCAGGGATGCGTCGATCTTGGCGATCTTGACTGCAGTGGCCAGATCACGGGCACGGACATTGACCGGATCTCCGACCTTGTCGAAGCGATTGCAGCCGCGAAGGCGTGCCCGGTTCTGCTTGGCGGCGATAGCCGGTCGGTAGAAGGCCTCATACGGGGTCTCACGGCGGGTGGCTGTGAGGTCGGGCTGCTGGTCATTTCCAACAACCTCATGCTCCCTGCGGTCAGCGGTGGCGAGCCCGTGGCACTGGCCGATCTCTTGGGAAGCCCCCCGCACGGGTCGGCCTGCCCCCTGCTCTGCGCCGGCACGAATGGCTTGCAGTCCGGGACAGCATGGTCGCGTTTGAAGGACGCCGGAGGCCGGATCGTGGCGGCGGACGAGATTCACGATGCGTTTCCGGACGCCCTCGCGCGCATCAATACATTTTTGGCCGCGCATCAATCGATCGTCGTCTGCCTCGATCTCGAGGTCCTCGATTCCGGCCATGCCGCCGGCTCGCCCGCCGTCAATGTCGGCGGGCTCTCCCCGGAACAACTCATCGCGTTGCTCTCGACAATCGAATTTTCAGGCTCGCTCGCGGGCGCTGCGGTCACAAATGTGGCGCCGATGCGAGACCCAAGGGGTCTTACCGAAGTGGCCGCGGCGGAATCTCTGCTGACGCTCCTCGGCAAACGTCTTTTCGTCGAGGTCGAGGCGTGACTCAAAACGCAAAAGCCGGCCAAGAAGGCGCGCTTCCGTTGCGTCCCGCCGCGACCTTCTTTGGCGCCCCCACCGGGGACATAGAAGATCTGGGCGACGGCAAAGTCGCTGTTGCCGGTGTCTACTGCGATCATTTTTCGGCAGGCGCCCCGGGCGGCAGATATGCCGCACGTCAAATCCGTTATACGAGTGCACCGGCCGCTCAAGCCGTACCGTCATCGATAGACGATGTCATCGACCTTGGCGATTTCAACGTTTTCCCGCTGGAACCGGCGCGGACCGAAGCCGTCTTGGCCGAGCAATGCGAAAAAGTCATGGCGTCGGGGGCGCGTCTTTTATCGCTCGGCGGCGATTACAGCGTTTCACCGGCTCTCCTGAAGGGTATCGCGGCGGCGCGTGACGGTTCCATCGGATTGATCCGAATATCCAGCCGCTTGGATTTATCGCAACAAGATGCCGCGGAAACCGAGGGGCCAACGCGTCCCGCAACGACAGCGCGGATGGCAAATATCGTGGCAGGCGGTCTTTCGAATATCGCGTTTCTCGGTACACGCGGCCCGTCGACCATCGAAGAAGTCCGGCGCACTTCGGCCTCGAAGGTGATACCCGCGGCAGGATTGGCGCACGAGATAACGCAATCCATGTCCGAGCTTCGCGCTTGGATGTCCCGCGCGGAGACGTTCTATCTCAGTCTCGATGCCGACGTGCTTGCGGCGCGATATGGGTCGACGGCCCTGCGCGGTGCCAGTGGGGGGCTTACCAAGGACCAAATTTTGAATGTGCTGGCGGCGCTCGAAGGAATGCCCTTCGTCGCCGCGGAATTGACCGGGCATCTTCCGAACCTCGACGTCGCGGGCCGTGCGACAACATCCGCCTTTGCGGAGATCGCTTTCAAGCTGGTCGAGCTCCTCCGCGCGGGTAATGCGTCATGCCATTGAGATCAGCACCTCTGCCGAGAATGGCTGGCGACCTGACCTTTATGCGAACCCGCCGCGCGACGATCAATGATTTACATCCAGATAATATCGCTGTCCTGGGCGCGCCGATCGAAGGCAATGTCGGCTTGAAAAGCGGTTGCCGCTTTGGGCCAGACGCACTCCGCGAAACCTCGGCCTATTTCGGCTGGCACGCCAACCCGCAGTTTTCCCGCCCGGTCGAGATCGATGCGCGTACGGCGGTCGATACCTCGTCGATCAACGATCGGGTTGTCGACATCGGCGATGTTCCGCTGACGGGCGTGCCGAAGGCAGCGGCAATGACGGCCATCCGCGCCACCGTTCAAGACGTTCGGAGGCGCGGCGCATCGATAATTTTGCTCGGCGGCGATGACGACATCGTCTTGCCTGCCGTGGCTGGCGGGGCAGTCGAGGAACCGTCGGCCTTTATACAGATTGGTGGGCGATTGCCCGGCAACATGGCTTCTGAATCGGAACCAACCAGTGCGTTGGAACCGCCGATCAAGCAATTGCTGGCCGCCGGAATTATTACACCGGGCGCGAGTATGGTAATTGCCGGAGCGCAAAACCCGGGTATCGAGTTTGCGCAACACTTTACCGCGTCGGGGGGCAAGATCCTGGGCCGCCGTGATGTATCGGAAATGACCGCCGCCGAGATGGCCGAGCTCGCGACGGATATCGCGCGCCGGGCGCCAACCTTGCAGGTCCATTTCGATCTCTCCGCTGTCAAACCCTCCTTACACGGTATGACCGAAACCCCCAGCTTCGGGGGCCTCGCCGTGCCGACCATACGAACGCTTCTTGGTGCCATCGGGCAGGCACCGGTGTCCAATTTAGTCGTCACGGGTCTCAATCCCACCTTGAGCGGATTGAGCGTGGTCAAGACGGGCCAGCGGCTGCTGGTCACCACATTGCTCAGCTTCCTATACGGTAGGCTTGGACTGCAGGAGGCAGACGGATGAGACCACCGGCACCAACACTTTTCAACGCGCCGGCGGCTTCGGTCGAGGATCTGTCTCCCGGGACCGTTGGTGTGGTTGGCATGCCGATGGATTGGACTCATTCGAGCCGGATCGGCGCCCGCCACGGTCCCCGCGCACTCCGGCAGGCGACAACGGAACTGTCCAATAATCTCTTCAATGGGTCCGATGAGCGTTTCTACGACCCGGCGGATCAAGGATCGTGGCAGCGGCGGCCGGACGACAATCTCCTGGATTGCGGCGATGCTCCGATTGATCCGGCGTCCGTCGAACGGACAACCGAATCCATTGCCGTCATGACGGAAGCGGTTCGCACGCGCGATGCGATCCCACTGGCGCTCGGTGGCGACCACTACAACGCGTTTCCCGCTTGCCTGGGATATTCGCGCGGGTTGGCAACGCGTCACCCCAACAGAAAATTTGGGTACATCCAAATTGACGGACATCTCGATTTTGCGGACCGCCTCGGCGCTTGGGGCACCCACAACCATGCGACAAATGGAAGGCGGATATCCGAACTACCTAATATCGAGCAAGCCAATATGGTCTGGATCGGCATCACCGCGTGGGTCGATGGCAGCGAACTCGAGACGATCGAAAAGATGGGCGGCAAGGTTTTCTCGTCGACCGACGTCCACAATCTGGGCGCCGGAGACGTTGCGGATCGTGCCGTGCGCCATGCGACGCGCGGCTGCGAACATTTGTACCTTTCCTTGGATGTAGACGCGATGGATGCGGGATTTCTGCCTGGGACGGGTTCGGTTGTGCCCAGCGGCATTACACCGCGCCAGTATTGCCAAATGCTGGATGTCATCGCCGAAAAGGCACCGGTCGATGGCATTGATATAGCGGAGGTCGCGCCCTCTTTGGACCCGTCGGGACGGACCGAGCGCATCGCGGCGCATTTACTGTTCAGAGTGCTGCGGAACCGAATACTCGAACGCGAGGATTCTTAACAGATCAAGGTTGGAGTCCGGTCACGCCTGCCTGTACCAGCCGTTCGAATTCGCGCGCGTCCATGTAGTAACGCAAGACCTGGCCACAATTTTGGTTTCCTCTGAGAGACAGGCCAAACGGGACTTGTCGAACGGGACCGCCACCCACCCCCACCTTGATCCTGAAATGCCTGTGATGGACATTTCAGCCCCGCAAGGGGGAGGAGAAGTTTAAGCTCGATCCGCAAAATATCTTATCCCTTCCCCCTCGAGGGGGGAAGGTTAGGTAGGGGGTGGACGCGGAGGCATATAAAATAGGAAGCGCCGACAGATCTACGGCAATTGCTGAGCGACCCCGGTCACGCCCGCCTTTACCAGCCGTTCGTATTCAGGCCCGTCCATGCCGAGCAGCCGCTCGAAGACTTCGGCGGAATGGGCGCCTTTGATCGGCGCGGCCCCGGTTACCACGGCCGGCGTTTTCGACAAGTGAAATGGAATGGCCGGTTGCGGCCAGATGCCGGCTTCCGGGTGGTCGACCATGGCGATGCTGCCCCGGTCGCGATAAACGGAGTCGTGAGCAACCTCCAACCCATCGAGCACCGGTGCGGCGATCACCCCGGCCGCCGCCAGTTCGCCCGCCAAGGCATCGCGGTCCTTATCTGCGGTCCAGGCCGCAATCGCCTCATCCAGCGCATCCTCGTTGGCTTGCCGGTCGCCGGCGAACCTTTCGCGCCATTGCGGCTTTTTCGACACCCGGCACAACGCTTTCCATTGATCGTCTGTCGGCGCGGAAATCGCGATCCATCGATCCGCGCCGGCACAGGGATAGATGCCGTGCGGCGCGTAGGCCGCGTGGCGGTTGCCCATCGGGCCCGGGACCTTGCCGGTCAGCGCGTATTCCAGCCAGCGTTCGCCGATGAAGGTAAAGTTCGCCTCCTGCATCGACATGTCGATGAATTGTCCTTCGCCGGTTCGGTCGCGGTGATAGAGCGCCAGCGCCAGGGCGGCGAACCCGTACAAGCCGGCGACGGCGTCGGGATACATCTGCCCCGAATTCATCGGCGTGCCGCCTTCGTAGCCGAGCAGCGCCGACATGCCCGATGCCGGTTCGATCGTGCCGCCGATGGCCGGCAGCGGCGACCAGGGGCCGGTCTGCCCGAAGCCGGAAATGGAACAGAGGATGATGTCGTTCTTCACCGCGCGCAGATCGTCATAGGCGATGCCCAGCTTGCCCATGACGCGCGGCGAGAAGTTCTCGGCGACGAAGTCGGCCTCCGCCACCAGACGTTTGAAGGTCTCCACGCCTCCCGGTTCGGACAGTTCCAAGGTCACCGACTGCTTGTTCAGATTGACCGAGTTGAACAGCGCGTTGCAGTTCCACGGATGCTTCGCCGTTTCGCGATCCCGCAACGCCGAGGCAATCGGCGTTGTCGGCACGCCGCGCCACGAGTCCAGCCGCGTCCGCGATTCGACCAGAATGATTTCCGCGCCCATCAAACCCAAAAGCTCGGTCGCCAGCGACCCGGCCCAGGCCTGCGTCAGCACAACCCCGCGATAGCCCGCAAGTGGGCCGGCGTTGGAGCGCTTTGCCGGACCACTCGTTTTCGGCGGGCTGACTTCCGGTGGGTCGAGCATAGCTTTGGGACTCAAGCGCAATGGTGTCCGAGACATCTTGAACGGCGGCCCGGGATATTTGGCGCCGTCATAGTCGACGAAAAACTCCCGCGCTTCGAACTGCGGATTCCGCGCCAGCTCATCCATCGTATAGGCGGGCCCGGCGACGGCGGGAATCTTCGACAGGGCGGCGAACAGATCGTCTTTAGTCCAATCCTGCATCGCCGCCTCGACCCGCTCGACGAACAGTTTCTTATTCGCCGCGTCGGCACGCGCGTGGTTGGTCTGCAGCCGCGGATCGTCGGCCAGATCGTCAAGGCCGAGCAAGCGCATCGCGCCCGCCCAGAAATGCGGCCGGGTCAGGGTCATGGCGAAATAACCGTCCTTGACCGGCACCGGGCCGGTTACGAAATCGACCGTGTCGCGCCGCGGCCAGGGCCGCTCTTCGTACAGGCTGCGCAGAATGCCCGGCGCCAGCGTCATCGCCAACACCTCGTCCATCGCAATGTCGATGCGCTGCCCGCCACCGCCCGCGTGGCGATGGATCAAAGCGCACAGCACCGCACCAAACGCCATCGTGCCGGCTTGGTAGGCAGACTGATAGCCGCTCGACTTCAACGGCGACCGATCCGCCAACCCGTTAACCGATGCCCAACCCGACAGGGCGTCCGCGGTGAGTTCGTTGCCGGGCCAGTTCGCCCGCGCACCCGTCAGCCCGTGCGGTGTAATGGTGACGTGGATGGCCGCATCGTTACCGGCGGCATCGCGCATGTCGTCGATCCACTGACGATCCGCCGTGCCGGCAATCGCGGACTCGATGATGATATCCACGTTCAAAAACAGCGCACGCCAATGCGGATCGTCTGGTTCATATTTGATCGATTGCCGATTGGCCAAAACGTAACGCGCCGGGATCGATTGACCATCGCTGTCGAAAGGCACCAGGGCGCGCAACGGGTGCGGGTCGCGCATCACGACATCCGCCCCCGCATCCGCCAGCAGGCGCGCGCACCAGGCTCCTGCAGAACTCGTCGAAAGATCGAGGACCCTCAGGCCCGCCAACGCTGTCGGAATATCGTCCTCCAAAACCGCGCTCGGTTCAGACGACCGTCATGCCGCCATCGACCACCAGTTCGGCACCGGTGACATGGCGGGCTTCGTCCGACGCCAGGAACAAAATGCAGTTGGCCACGTCGACCGCCTGCCCGGGCTCGCCCATGGGGACAAGGTCCAGCCGGGCCTTCCAGTTGGCTTCCACGTCGCCATTGCCCATACCCATCACCTGATTGCCCATGTTGGTTACGATGACACCGGGATGGACCGAATTGCAGCGGATGCCCAGGCCCCGGCGGGCGCAATCGATGGCAACGGATTTGGTCATTTGCCGCACCGCGCCTTTCGACGCGCCATAGGCCACGAGATGCGCCGTGGCGATCAGACCGGCGATGGACGACATGTTGACGATCGCGCCGCCGCCATCACCGCCCTTGGCCCGGCCACCATTCGCGGTCATCGCCGCAACACCGTATTTACAGCCCAGGAACACGCCTTCCACATTTACCGCCTGCACCGCGCGCCATTGTTCCAGATCGGTTACCGCAAGGTGCTGGTTGTTTTCGGTCGCCAGGATACCGGCATTGTTAATCAGGATATCCGGCCGGCCATGGCGGGCAGCCACGCTTTCCATCAAGCCCTGCCAACTCGCCTCGTCGCGCACATCGTGCTGCACGAAGACTGCCTCACCGCCCAATTCGCCGGCCACCTTCTCGCCGGCCTCTGCATCGAACTCGGCAATCGTTACCCGCGCACCTTCTTCGGCTAATCTTGTCGCTGCGGCCCGGCCAATGCCCGTCCCGGCGCCTGTAACGATGGCAACCTTTCCTTCCACACGACCCATGATCATTCTCCCTTTTCCGCTCAAGCCAGATTATCCGATGGCGTCCGTACCCAATTATGCTTCTGGAATCACAAAGATGCACCATCTCCGCCGATTCAAACAGCAGCGACCGATACAATCGCATAGGATGGTTCGAAGGTTCTGTTCGGTCGATTGGAAGGGGAGAAACTCATGGCGTTTGAATATCCGGTGCTGATGACGGGCGGATCGTCCGGGGTTGGCGAGGCGACCGCGGCGCTTTTACGGGCGCGCGGTCATACGGTCGTGTCGCTGGACATCAAACCGTCCGGCAACCCGGACGTGACCCATCATCATTGCGACCTGAGCGATCCCGCGAGCATCGACGCGGCTGTCGAGAAGCTGGAGGGACCCTATGGGTCGCTGCTGAACGTCGCCGGTGTGCCGAATAGCGAGGGCACCGATTTGACGATGCGGGTCAATTATTTCGGCCTGCGCCATTTCACCCAAAAGGTCTGGGACCGCATCACCGATGGCGGCACGGTCGTCAATGTCGCCTCGATCGCCGGGAACAATTGGCGCAAGCGGCGGGCCTACCTGAACGAGCTGATGACGATCGACGATTTCCACAAAGGCGTCGCCTGGTGGGCCGAGAATGCGGAGGCCGTGGACATCGATCCCTACACCTTCTCCAAGGAAGCGGTCGTGCTCTACACCATGGTGCTGGCCGGCAAAGGCCTCGCAAGAGGTATCCGCGTCAACGATGTCGGCCCCGGCCCGGTCGACACGCCGATCTTTCCCGATTTCACGCAAGATGTCGGTGAAGACGTCATGCAATCCATGGTCGACATGGTCGGCCGCCCGGGCAAACCGCAGGACATCGCCGAGGCATTGGTGACCCTCGCCGAGGGGCAAATGAGCTGGCTAAACGGACAGCACATCATTGTCGATGGCGGCTTAATGGCGGGGCTGTCGAGCGGCTGGAAGAGTTAGGGTCGCATAAGGGCGTGTGGTTGCTCTTTAGTCTCCCGCACCGAGAGAAGAGCTCTGCGAAATAGTGTTACCGACACCGTTTCACCCTCCATCCTAACCTTCCCCCACAAGGGGGGAGGACCAAGGTGGGGGTGGACGGCGGCCACACTATTTGATTTCGCGCAAGCCCTCGATAGGCAGAGCGTTTATGTGCTCGCCCTAAAGCGACGTCGCCGCCCGTGCCGCCTGATCATACAGCCCCGACAGCGCGCGCAGTACCGATGCAGCCCGGCCGACCTCCTCGTTCTCGATCGAACCCAGCGCAGAAACCGTTTCAGTGAGGCACGCTTCGCGCACCTCGCGGTACCGCTGACACAGCGCGCGGCCTTCGTCGCTAGCGTCGTAATGCGCTTCCTTGCCCTGTTTCGTGGCCACCACGAACCCCGCCTTGACCAGCTTCTTGAGCGCGTAGTTGACCAGGTGGGTGTCCTCGACATTCAGGGTGAAGCAGATGTCAGCCAGCCGCTTGGCGCGGGTGCGGTGGTTCACCGTGTGCATGACCATGACGTCGAGGGCGCTGAGTTCCGGCGCACCGGCAGCGGCCATGCATCTTGTCATCCAGCGGTTGAAGGCGCTGGCCGACACCATCAGTCCGTACTCGAACTCCGACAGTTCGGCGGCGTCCTCCGCGACGAGATGCGCGGAGGAAACGATCTTCTTGCGCGGTGCGTTCATTCCGCCGCCTCCGGCACCGGCTCGATCCGCGCCGCCGCCGGTCCGTATCCGCCGCCGGTCGGCGTCTGCAGTACGAAGACATCGCCCGGACCGACATGGGTGCCGTCCTGACCGGTCAGTTTCGTCACCGTGCCGTCGGCGCGCTCGACCCAGTTCTTGCCGCACTGCCCCTGCTCGCCGCCGGCCATGCCGTAGGGCGGCACGATGCGGTGGTTCGACAGGATGACCAGGTCCATTTCTTCCAGGAACCGGATGCGGCGGTCCGAACCGGAGCCGCCGACATGCTTGCCCTTGCCGCCGGAGCCATGCCGCACAGAGAAGGTGTCGAGCATGACCGGGTAGCGCCATTCCAGCACTTCCGGATCGGTCAGGCGGGTATTGGTCATGTGCGTGTGTACCGCAGACGTCCCGTCGAAATCCGGCCCCGCCCCGGACCCGCCGCAGACCGTTTCGTAATACTGGTAGCTGTCGTTGCCGAAGATGACGTTGTTCATCGTCCCCTGGCTCGCCGCCAATACACCAAGCGCGCCGTACAGCGTATCGGTCACGACCTGACTGGTTTCGGTATTCCCGGCCACGACGGCGGCGGGATATTCCGGCGCCAGCATCGAGCCTTTCGGGATGATGATGTTGATCGGCTTCAGGCAGCCCTCGTTCAACGGGATCTGATCGTCGATCAAGGTGCGGAAGACATAGAGGACCGCCGACCGGCAGACCGCCGACGGCGCGTTGAAATTGGTCGGCCGCTGCGGGCTCGTACCCGTGAAGTCGACGGTCGCCTCGCGCTTGTCCTTGTCGAAGCTGATCTTGACCTTAACCACGCCGCCTTCGTCCAGCGGGTATTCGAACTGGCCGTCCTTCATCACTTCAATGACACGCCGAACCTGCTCTTCCGCATTGTCCTGCACGTGCCGCATGTAGGCGTGCACCACGTCGAGACCGAACTGGTCGATCATCTTGTGGACTTCGCGCACGCCCTTTTCGCCGGCGGCGATCTGCGCCTTGAGGTCGGCGACATTGTGATCCGGCTGACGGGCGGGATAGCGGCCCGACGCCAGATGCGCCCGCAACTTCTCTTCCAGGAATTCACCCGCATCGACCATCTTGAAGTTGTCGAAGAGAATGCCTTCTTCCTCCACCGTCGTACTGTCCGGCGGCGTCGAGCCCGGCGTGCGCCCGCCGATATCGGCATGGTGCCCCCGGCTGGCCACAAAGAAGAGAATGTCTTTGCCCGGCTGATCGAAGATCGGCGTGATCACTGTGACATCCGGCAAATGCGTGCCGCCGTTATACGGTGCGTTCACCACATAGACGTCGCCCGGTTTCATCTTGCCCGCGTTCTCGGTCAGAACGGTCCGGATGGATTCGCTCATCGAGCCAAGATGGATCGGGATATGCGGCGCGTTGGCCACCAGCATCCCTTCGGGGTTGAAGATCGCGCAGGAGAAGTCGAGCCGTTCCTTGATGTTGACCGAGTAGGCCGTGTTCTCCAGCGTCACGCCCATCTGTTCGGCAATCGTCATGAACAGATTGTTGAAGACTTCGAGCATGACCGGGTCGCACTCGGTGCCGATGGCAAAGGTCCGTTGCATCGCGACAACGCGGTCCACAATGAGATGACCCTTCGGTGTCAGTTCCGCCTGCCAGCCCGGCTCGACGACGGTCGTTGCCGTCTGCTCGCGAATGATGGCCGGGCCCGCGACCGTGTTGCCGGGTTGCAATGTATCCCGATCGACGACCGGCGTGTCCCGCTCCTCACCGTCCATATAGGCTTTCACGACGGCCAGTTTCTCGACCGCGCCGGGCGCACCGGCATCGTCGCGATCGGGCTCCGCCGCTTCCGCCATCAGGCCGATGCCTTCGACGGCCGCGGCTTCGACGATCAGCCCTTTCTCCGGCATGATGAAGCCGTAATGCTGATGATGCGCCGCCTCGAAGCGCGCCGTCATTTCCTCCGGCGTGCCAAATTCGATGGCGTGTGGCGTATCGCTGCCGTCGTAGCGCAGATGCGCGCGGCGGACGACCTCGATCCGCTGGTCGGGAATGTCCTGTTCGCGCAGCTCCGCTTCGACCTCGCCAGCGAGCCCATCGAGGGTTGCGGCAAGGGATGGCATGACGGAATCGTCGAGGGTGACTTCGACGGCCTTTTCGCGCAGCGCCCGAATGTCGGCGAGCCCCATGCCATAGGCGGACAGAACGCCCGCGAAGGGATGAACCAGAACCTTGGTCATCCCGAGCGCATCGGCGACGAGGCATGCGTGCTGTCCGCCCGCGCCACCGAAACAGTTGAGCGTGTACCCGGTCACGTCGTAGCCGCGCTGGACGGAGATCTTCTTGATCGCGTTGGCCATGTTCTCGACCGCGATCTTCAGATAGCCGTCCGCGACCGCCGCCGGCGTGCGTTCGTCGCCAGTCGCTGCGTGGATTTCCGCCGCCAGGGCCGTGAACTTTTCGCGCACGACATCGGCGTCGAGCGGCGCGTCCTGATTGGGTCCGAAGACTTGCGGAAAGAAATTCGGCTGCAGCTTGCCCAGCATGACGTTGCAGTCGGTGACGCTGAGCGGCCCGCCTCGCCGATAGCAGGCCGGCCCCAGGTTGGCGCCTGCCGACTCCGGTCCGACCCGGTAGCGCGAGCCGTCGAAGAAGCAGATCGAGCCACCGCCGGCCGCCACGGTATGGATCAGCATCATCGGCGCGCGCATGCGCACGCCGGCGACCTGGGTTTCGAAGGCGCGCTCGTACTCGCCGTCATAGTGCGCCACGTCGGTCGAGGTGCCGCCCATATCGAAGGAGATGATCTTGTCGAACCCGGCCTGCCCGGCGGTTTCCACCGCGCCGACGATACCGCCGGCGGGGCCGCTGAGGATCGCGTCCTTGCCCTGAAACAGGTTCGCATCGGTCAAGCCACCGCTCGACTGCATGAACATCAGGCGCGTGCCGCCGAGTTCCGAGGCGACCTGATCGACATAGCGGCGCAGCAAGGGCGAGAGATAGGCGTCGACGACCGTGGTGTCGCCACGGCTGACGAGTTTCATCAAGGGACTGGTTTCGTGGCTCGTTGAAATCTGCGTGAAGCCGATTTCACGCGCCAGCACCGCTGCCGCCGCTTCATGTTCGGTAAAGCGGTAGCCATGCATGAACACGATTGCGACCGACCGGATGCCATCGTCGTATGCCGCTTGCAGCAGCGGCCGTGAGGCCTCGGCATCGAACGCGCGCAACACCTTCCCGTCCGCCATCACGCGTTCGTCGATTTCCACGACTTGCTCGTACAGCATTTCCGGCAGCACGATTTCGCGGTCGAACAGGCGCGGCCGGGTCTGGTAGCCGATGCGCAGCGCGTCGCGGAACCCGTCCGTCGTCACCAGCAATGTCCGGTCGCCCTGTCGTTCGAGCAGCGCGTTGGTCGCGACCGTCGTGCCCATCTTGACGACTTCGATCTCCGAACCGGGAATGGGCGTGCCGGCCGCGACACCCATGAGGTCGCGGATACCTTGCACCGCCGCGTCGCGATAGTTCTCCGGATTCTCAGACAGCAGCTTGTGCGTCACCAGCGCGCCGTCGGGCCGCTGCGCCACGATATCGGTGAACGTTCCCCCCCGGTCGATCCAGAACTGCCAGCGCGCGTCGGTCTCAGCCATGGTGGAACACTCCCCAATTGAATTTTTCAATTAGAAATTTATAGGCATTTTATCGATAAATTATTAACGTTATTTTTGCGTCACGATTCCTGATACTCTTCGAGACGATCAAAATGGAGGTGCGCATGCCCCGGGTCCCTGAAGTCAACCTGAGTCAATTGCCGAGCGTTACGGGCGACGATCAACGCGGCAAGCTTGGCGACCCGACCTGGGAACGCGTCGCCGCCCACTGCCCCCAACAGCTGGTCCAGATCGACGCGCTGATGCGGAGCTTCGCCGAGCACGGCACGATCCCGCGCCGCTATATCGAGATCGCGGTCGTCACCGTGTCACGCCTCAACGAATGCCGCCACTGCGTCGGGCGCCATTCCGTACGGCTGCACGACACCGGCTTATCGCACGACACTATCAAGCGGATTCTCGATGAAGATTGCCCTGGGCTGGACGAAAAAGACCGCCTCGTCCGCAACTACGCCCGTCAGGTCAGCGAAAACTCTGCCACGATGCGCGACGCCATATTCGAGGCGCTGTACGCCCATTTCGACAACGCACAGATCGTCGAACTAACCATGCGCATCGGCCTCGCCGGCTTCTTCAACCGCTTTAACAACGCACTGCAGGTCGAACTGGACGAGGGGCATTTGACAAAATTTGTATCGCAAAACGGACATGCTAACACCCTACCGGCAAGGTCCGGTTGAGAAGTAAGCCTAGTGCGAATACCCTGAGAACAATTCTATCCAAGGGTTAAGCAAGAGGACATGTCTGCACTCGTCGTCATCGCCCGGTACTACGATAATCCGTCCGCGGAAGTCGCCTGCAGCGTGCTCAACGATGCGGGTATTCCCTGCTGGGTGTTTGACCGTCAATTCGCGCATCAGCACGTATCGCGCCTGTTCGCGATCGGTGGCATCCGCCTGATGATACCGGCTGCGCATGTCGATGAGGCCAGGGAAATTCTCAATGTTCCGGACGATCTAAGTGCAAATCATGACGCAGAAGATTGTCCGGCCTGCGGTGCCGGCGGTTCGTTTCGGCCTGCGTCTCTGATGTTAGGGGTCTTGGGCTTTTTCTGGAGCGAGTTGGTTCTGTACCGAAGAAGCCGCCGCATATGCCGCAGTTGCGGCCATCGATGGCGCCAAACTTGTACGCGTACGTTGGAAGTTGAGAACCCAGACTGACCCGCTGACCCGCAAGCCCACAAAGAGTTGAGTGTTCCGTCGTTGCAGCAGCCACGCAGAACCACTATTTATGGCCGATGCGATGGTTCAAGCGAACGGTCCTGTTGATCTTCGGTCTTCTGGCAGGGCCGGCTCTGGTTATGGTCGGAGGCGATGTTTTGGGCAGCGACTGGCGTACGGCGAGCAGAGAACCGGCGCATATCGCGCCTGACCCGCTAACGACTCAAGAAGCCATTGTCCATGTGTACGCCGCCCGCACCTTTAGCTGGCGCGGCGCCTTCGGCGTGCATACCTGGATATCGGTCAAGCCCACGGGCGCGCCGACCTATACGATCTACGAGGTGATCGGCTGGCGCCAGTATGGCGGCAACAGCGTGCTTGCCATTCACAACGGGGTTCCTGACCGCTACTGGTTCGGGAAACGACCGCATCTGATCGCCGAAATGCGTGGCGATGGTGTCGACGGCATCATAAAAAAGATCGATCAGGCGGCTCGGCGCTATCCCTATCAGCACGCGTACACCGTTTATCCCGGGCCGAACAGCAATACGTTCACCGCCTGGGTCGGCCGCCACGTGCCGGAGCTGCGGCTCGACTTGCCGCCGACGGCAATCGGCAAGGACTATCTCGGCGGTTCCGTCGTCTCTGGAGCGCCGAGCGGCACCGGGTACCAGTTCAACATCAAGGGCCTGTTCGGTGTGTTGGCGGCTATCGAGGAAGGGATCGAGGTCAATATCGCCGGCCTGACGTTCGGTATCGATCCGATGAATTTGGCCATAAAGCTGCCGGGTGTCGGCAGATTCGGCCTTATTCCGCAGGTCGCGGCAACCGAGAAGAACCGCGACTGATCGCGCACTGGCAAATCCGAAGCGACGCCATTAGAATCGGTACGACCGTGGCCGAACGGAATCATTCACGATGAGCATTTGGGGAAAGATATTGGGCGGCGCAGCAGGCTTCGCCCTCGGCGGACCGCTCGGCGCGATAATCGGTACCGTCGCCGGCCATGCCGTGGACCGGTACCGCGCCACGCAGGTGGAAGAAGGCGGCGGCGGGGATCCGACCCGTTCGATCGCCTTCACGATCGGCGTCATCGTCCTCAGCGCGAAGATGGCGAAGGCGGACGGTGTCGTCACGCGGGACGAGATCGACGCCTTCAAGCAGGTGTTCCGCGTGCCCGCCAACGAGACGGCCAACGTCGCCAAGGTTTTCAACCAGGCGCGGCGCGGCAGTGCCGGCTTCGAACCCTACGCGAACCAGCTTGCGGGCATGTTCCGCGAGAACCCGGTGGTGCTCGAGGAATTGCTGAACTGCCTCGCCTATATCGCGCACGCCGACGGCGCACTGCACCCGGAAGAAAGCAAGTTCCTGCACGAGGTTTCGGCGATATTCGGTCTCGACCGTGCGGCGTTCGAGCGTGCGACATCGATCAACCTCAACCCGGATGAGGCCGACCCCTATCAGCTGATCGGTGTATCGCGCAAAGCGACGAACGATGAAATCAAGTCGGCTTACCGCGAGCTGGTGAAGGAGAACCATCCCGACCGGTTGATGGCGCAAGGCGTACCAGAAGAATTTATCGAGGTCGCGAACAAGAAACTCGCGGCGATCAACGCCGCCTACGAAAACATTCAGCGGGAACGCGGGTTTACCTGATGGCGTCCCCACCGTTACTCGCGCTTCGCGGCGCGCGCGCCGGCTTCGGCGGCGACCCGCTATTTACCGATGTCGATGTCGCCGTCGGCCGCGGCGAGCGGATCTGCCTCGTCGGCCGCAACGGCAGCGGAAAATCGACCCTGCTGAAAGCCTTTGCCGGTCAGATCGATCTGGAAGCCGGCGAACGCTTTCAGCAACCGGGATCGGTGGTGGCCTACCTGCCGCAGGAAACTGCCTTCAAAGCCGACGAGACCGTCGCCGAGCATGTCGCAGGCGGCGGCGCGGAACCGCACCGGGCCGCCGCCTTGATCGACCGCCTGAACCTCGACCCGGAGGCTAAGGCAACCGACCTTTCCGGCGGTGAAAGCCGCCGGGTCGCCCTGGCCCGGGCCTTGGCGACCGATCCGGATATCCTGCTGCTCGACGAACCGACCAACCATCTCGACCTGCCGACGATCGAGTGGCTCGAAGACGAACTGTCGCTGTTCAAGGGCGGCTTTCTGGTCATCAGTCACGACCGGACCTTTCTTGCCAGGCTGACGCGGGTAACCCTGTGGTTCGACCGCGGCAAACTGCACCGTCTCGAAGATGGTTACAGTGCCTTCGAAGCATGGTCCGACCAGGTGCTCGCCGACGAGGAAAGAGAAAGAAATCGCGTCGAGCAGCATTTGAAGGCGGAAGCGCGCTATCTGCACCGCGGTGTCACCGCGCGCCGCAGACGCAATCAGCGCCGCCTGCGCAAGCTCGACAGTTTGCGCAAGGCACGGGCCGCGCTCGTCCGGCCGGACAAGAAGGCAGCCCTCTCAGCGGCCAACGCGCCCGAGAGCGGCCGCATCATCATCGACGCCGACGGCATTTCGAAGGTTTTCGACGGCAAAGCTATTATTCGCGATTTCTCGACACGTATTCTGCGCGGCGACCGCATCGGCATCATCGGACGCAACGGTGCCGGAAAAACAACGCTGCTGCGCATGCTCATCGGCGAGCTTGCGCCGGACAGCGGCACGATAAAGTTCGGCACGCGGCTGGAATTGATGCACGCCGATCAACGCCGCGCCACCCTGGATCCCAGCAAATCGCTATGGGATACGCTCTGCCCGGAAGGGGGAGACAGCCTGATCGTGCAAGGCAGGCAGCGCCATGTGGTTGCCTATCTGAAAGATTTCCTGTTCGACGAATCGCAGGCGCGAAGCCCGGTCTCGACCCTGTCCGGCGGCGAGCGCAACCGCCTCGCGCTGGCCATGAATTTGGCCAAGCCATGCAATCTCATGGTGCTGGACGAACCGACAAACGATCTCGATTTGGACACGCTCGATCTGCTTGAGGATATGCTGAGCGACTATGACGGCACGCTCCTTCTGGTCAGCCACGACCGCGATTTTCTCGACCGGCTGGTGAGCGGGGTCATCGCGGTGGAAGGCGATGGAGAGGTTGGCGAATATGTCGGCGGCTACGAGGATTATCGCAGTCAGAGGCCACGCACCGCTGAGTCTTCTGCCCCCATCAAATCGGCAAAACCTGTCGCCGCGAAAAACCCCAACAAAGCGACACGGCTGAGCTATCGGGAGAAGACCGAACTCGAGGAACTGCCGTCCCGCATCGCGGCGCTGACGCGGGAGATTGAGGATCTTGAGACAAGTCTGGCCGATCCCTCCTTTGTCCAGCGCGACCGAAAGGGGTTTGAAGCCGCGGCCGCGGAACTCGAGCGCGCGCAACGCGAAAAGGGGGACGCCGAGGAACGCTGGCTCGAAATCGAAATAAAGCGCGAAGCATTGGCAAGCTGAACAAAGGGCATTTGCAAACCATGCCGCCAACCACCGACCATCTCTCGCCCAACCACGGACCGCGTGCAACCGATGCGGTGATCGATATGCTGGTGCTGCATTACACCGGCATGGTCGACGCGGACGCAGCGCTACAACGCATGACGGACTCAGCATCCGAAGTCAGCGCGCATTACATGATCGACGAAGACGGCAAGGTTTTTCGGCTCGTAGACGAAGAACGCCGCGCGTGGCACGCGGGCGTCGCCCAATGGCGCGGCCACGACGATATCAACGGCCGTTCGATCGGCATCGAACTGGTCAATCCCGGTCATGAATTCGGCTACCGTGCCTTTCCGGAACCGCAGATGGCAGCACTCATCAGCCTCGCAACCGCCATCGTCGGACACCACTCGATCCCACCGCGCAATGTCGTCGGCCATTCGGACGTCGCCCCGTCCCGCAAAGAGGACCCCGGCGAGCTGTTCGACTGGAAGCGCCTCGCGACAGCGGGCCTCGGTCTCTGGCCGGCAGAGGCAAGCGGCGAACCGGACGATGTTCCGGCCATGCTGGCGTCTTACGGCTACGATATCAGCGATATCGACGCAGCCGTTACGGCGTTCCAGCGGCATTTCCGCACCGAACGGATCGATGGCGTGGCCGACGAAACATGCGCGCGGCGGCTTGCCGGACTGTTGTCGTTGATTGACTAATTCGCCCGCCCGTTTATGAAAGGTGGGCCAGACGGTCGGATGGCCGCCTTTCGGCGCAGGCAACTGCTTCGGGGGGAGGAAAGTCCGGGCTCCACGGAAGCACGGTGCCGGATAACGTCCGGCGGGGGCGACCCTAGGGAAAGTGCAACAGAAAGCATACCGCCCGCCATCGCTTCGGCAACGGCAGGTAAGGGTGAAAAGGTGCGGTAAGAGCGCACCGCGCTCCCGGCAACGGGAGCGGCATTGTAAACCCCACCGGGAGCAAGACCAGATAGGGGCGGCGTTCCGGGGCTTCGGCTTCGGAAGGCACGTTTTCGGGCTGCCGCCCGGGTAGGTCGCGCGAGGCGTCCGGTAACGGGCGTCCCAGATGAATGGCCATCGAACGCCCTAGCGGGCGGGAACAGAACCCGGCTTACAGACCGTCTGGCACTTATACCGAGGGAGGCGTCTGCGAAATTTGTAGATCGGTACCGCCGTCCACCCCCCATCCTAGCCTTCCCCCGCAAGGGGGGGAAGGGATTATTTAGGCAGATCAACAGGTTAATCTCCTCCCCCTTGAGGGGGGAGGATCAAGGTGGGGGTGGACGGCGGCTCCATTTACAGTTCCACAGAGGTCTCCCAAGAAGTGCTGATAGTGACTCATAGAGATCACCAACCATTGCGTGATTTATTTCGATCCCCGCAAATCTGCGATTATACTGTATTGCCTACCGGGCGACGCCCCATACCGAGGATTCATGACCGTGCACCCGCCCGGAGCTTTCAAAGGAAATATCCGCCCCATTCACGGTAGAGTGCTGGCACTAATTCTATGGGTTTCCGTCGGGCTTGCCTGCATCGCCGGACCGACCGATGCGCGCGCCGACGCACGGAAGGATATCGAATCCATCCTTTCAGGGCAGGACTACCAGCGCGCAATGCCGCAGCCGAAAGCGCCGGTCACCGTGCGCAAGAGAATTCCCTTCAAGCTCGGACCGGTGGCGAACTTTCTGATGTGGGTGGTCGTCGCGGTCGGTGCTGTGTTGCTTGTGGTTTACCTGATCAAGCATGTACCGAATATGCGCTGGCGCGCCACCTCCGAACCGAAAGAAAGCCAGGCGGCGGAAATCGGCACAGCGACGAACACGCCAATCGCGGAAACCGCGGAATCGCTTTTCGACCGGATTGAGCGGTTGGCGCGCGAAGGGGCGTTCGGGGATGCCGTTCATCTGCTTCTACTGCATTGCTTCGCGGATCTGCGGCAAGCATCCCCGCTTCCACGCGACCCTGCCTTGACGAGCCGAGAAGTACTCGCGCGCCTGGCCTTGCCCGTGAAAACGATGGAGAGCCTCGCCTTCATCATCTCCGCCGTGGAGGTCGGCTATTTCGGCCACCGTAAAATCAACAGATCCGTTTACGAGCGCTGCCTCGACGAATACCGCGCTATCGTCAAAGCCACCGCACAATGACCAGGCCGGAGACCGCCTTTTCGCCGCAAACGGTCGTCCTGCTGATTACCGTGGGCCTGCTCGCCTTCGCGGGCGCCGCCTATTTCATGGTCTTCGGCGACAGTGGCCGGTCGAGCGGTGCGAACAGCCTGTCGAAATCGGCGATCGGCCATATGGCCTTTGTCGAGCTACTGCGGCGGCAGGATGTTTCCGTCATTGTCAGCCGCAACGACTCCGCTGCGAAAGCCAGCCCCGGCTCGCTTCTCGTTGTCGCCGAGCCGCTCGCACGTGAGATCGAAACCGCCGGTGGCATATTGCGGGCGGCGCGGACGCTGATCGTACTACCGAAATGGCGGGGTTCGCCGGATCCCAATCATCCCGGCTGGATCGGCCAGGCTGCAATGCTGCAAACGAAAGCGGTGGAAAAGATTTTGCGGGACGTGCTGCCCGACGGCGCGGTAAGGCGTCCGTCGCTTCACGTCACTTGGCTTAAAGCCTCATCATCGGCGATGAACGTCTTTCGGCCCGGGCGGCGGGGAAACGATTTGCTCTGGCGCCGCATGCTATCGCGCGCCGCGCCGGCAATCGACAAGCCGCAACTGATAGTATCTCCCACGCTCACACCCATTATCGCCAGCCCCGATGGCATTCTGGTCGGGGGATTGAAACTGTCCGACGGCTGGGTCTTTTTGATCTCCGACCCAGACCTGCTATCGAACCACGGTATCGGCCGCGATGACAATGCGGCGCTGTTTCTCGATGCGATGGCGTTCTTCCAGCCTGATGGTGGCCCCGTCATCATCGACGAGACAATGCACGGCTTTCACAGCAATCCGAATTTCTGGCGCAAGCTTTTCGAACTCCCCTTCCTCGTGCCCACGATCCTGGCCTTGATTGCCTTGGGAATACTGGTCTGGACGTCGACAAGCCGTTCGGCGCACCGCTGCCACAAGCGCAGCAAAGCCGAAAAAGCGAGCTCGGCCTCATCGAAAACGCCGTAGACTTGCTGCATCAGGCCGGTCATGGAACGGAAGTCGCGCGGCGTTATCCGGCGGTACTGTTCCGCGACGTGTCGCAGCGTCTCCACGTACCGCGCCGATTGACCGAGCCGGAACGGCTCGCCTGGATTGACAGGGTCGGCGCCGCCCGCGGTATCGAGACGCCCTATGAAACAATGAAGACCGAAATCGAAGCGGCGGCATCGGACCGTCACGGCGCGAATGATCGTGTGCTGCGTGCGATTAAGCGCTTATACGAATGGAAACAGGAGATGCTCGATGGACCTGGACGCCATACAAGCGGTTAGCCGGAACCTTCGCGAACAGGTTCGTCATGTCGTCGTCGGACAGGACGCCGCGTTGGATTTGATGCTGGTGAGCCTGCTTTCCGACGGCCATATTTTGCTCGAAGGGGTTCCCGGAACGGCCAAGACCCTTCTCGCCCGGTCCTTTGCGCATAGCCTCTCGTTGGATTTTGGACGCATTCAGTTCACGCCCGACCTGATGCCGGGCGATGTGCTCGGCACGAACCTTTTCAATTTCCAAACCAACACCTTCTCGCTGACCAAAGGGCCAATCTTTACGCAATTGCTGCTGGCGGACGAGATAAATCGGACACCGCCCAAAACGCAGGCGGCGCTGCTTCAAGCCATGCATGAACGCGCCGTAACGATCGACGGCGAAACCCACGATCTGGGCACCGGGTTCATGGTCATCGCGACGCAGAACCCGATCGAGCAGCAAGGCACCTATCCGCTGCCCGAGGCACAACTCGACCGTTTTCTGTTCAAGCACATCCTCGACTATCCGTCGCGCGACGAAGAGCGCGCCATCGTCGAACGGCACGGGCATCGCACAACGATGCCGAAGCTGGAAGAGTTCGGCATCGCGCCCGTCGCGACATTGGACGATCTTGGGGAAATCCGCCGGTTCGTCGCGGGTATCAGGCTGGCCAGCGACCTTGCCGATTACATCGTCGACATCATCAGGGCCTCCCGGGAACACCCCTCATTGCAGTTTGGCGGATCGCCGCGCGCGGCGACGATGCTGGCGTCGTCGGCGCGGGCCTACGCGGCGTTGCAAGGGCGCGATTTCGTCATCCCCGATGACGTGAAAGCGCTGGCCGCGCCGGCCTTACGGCACCGAGTACTGCTCGCTCCTGGCGCCGAGATCGAAGGATCGGATTGCGATCAGGTCATCACCCAGATCCTCGAACAAGTTCCGGCGCCGCGTTGATGCGTCCGACGTTCCGCGCCTTTGTATTGTTCGCGGCCGGGATACCACTTTCCTTCGTCTTCATTCTGATCGACGAAACCCTTTGGCCGCTCGGCTTGGGCTACCTCGCCTTTATCATGACCGTTGTCGGGATCGATGCGATACGCACACCGCCATTTCGCGCCTTAACGTTCACGACCGATATCCCTCAGACTCTCTATATTGGCGAAACGGGGTCCTTGAATGCGACATTATCCAGCAATCGGGATTATCCGCCAATCGGCGTCGAAACGGTTTGCGATGCCGGCCCGAACCTGAAACCGCCACCGCGCCTGAACGGAATATTGCGCGCCGGCGAACGCATCGATTTCGACCTGCCGCTGGTTCCGAGACGGCGGGGTCTGGCCGAGCTGCACCGTATCTGGCTGCGCTGGTACGGCCCGATGCAATTGATCGAGCGGGTCCACATCGAATCTCTGGATCGCACAATCCCGGTCGTGCCGAACATCCGCGCCGTCCAGAGTGCCGCGCTGAAATTTTCCGCCTGGGACGCCTTTTTCGGGGTCAAGGTCCAACGGCAACAGGGGGATGGAACGGAATTCGACGCGCTGCGCGAGTACATGGCGGGCCTCGATCACCGCTCCATCGATTGGAAGCATTCCGCACGCCACCACAAGCTGGTGTGCAAGGAATTCCGCACCGAACGCAATCATCAAATCGTCCTGGCGTTCGATACCGGTCATCTGATGAGCGGCACCCTGGCCGGCATTCCGAAGCTCGATCACGCTATCAACGCAGCTTTGCTGCTTGGTTACACCTCGCTGCGGGTCGGCGACCGCGTCGGTGTGTTCGGATTCGATTCAGAGGTCCGGCTGCGCGCGGAGCCGTTCGGCGGTATTCAAGGATTCCCGCGCCTGCAGCGTCTGACGTCGGAAATCGAATACCGTCAGGATGAAACGAACTTCACGCTCGGGTTGGTCGAGCTCCTCGGGCGGCTCAAGCGGCGTTCGCTGATCGTCCTGCAAACCGATTTCGTCGATACGATCACCGCGGAATTGATGGTCGAAAACGTACAGCGTCTGGCGGCCCGGCACGTGGTGATTTTCGTGACGATGCGGGATCCGGAGCTCCACACCGCGGTCGACGCCAGGCCGGCCTCGATACGAGATGTAAACCGCTCCGTCATCGCCGATAGTTTCGTCCGCGACCGTTTGGTGGTCTTTGAGCGGCTGCGCCGCCTGGGCGTGCATTGCGTCGACGCGCCAAGCAACCGGATCGGCGCCGATCTGCTCAACCGCTATATGACGATCAAGCGGCAGGAGCTCATTTGAGATGGTGGAAACCACCCTGAAAAGTTACGACTTCCGACGCGAACGGGAACAGACGTGGCGCGAACTCGATGTCCTGGTCGGGCGCGCAAACAAAGGCGGGCTTACCGCATTGTCGCCGGAGGAATTGCTGCGCCTGCCGGCCCTCTATCGCGCCACCTTGTCCGCGCTGTCGGTCGCGCGCGGGATATCGCTCGACCAGAACGTACTGGCCTATCTCGAAAGCCTGGCAATGCGCGCCTATTTTTGCGTCTATGGCGCGCGCGAAGGGTTGTTCGCCGGGTTATGGCGGTTCTTCGCACATGATTTCCCCGCCGCCGTCCGCGTGGCCGCATGGCCGCTTCTCCTGGCCACCGCGATCCTCATCCTCGGGATCATCGTCGGTCACATCCTGACGGTCGGAAACCCAGACTGGTACTACAGCTTCGTTTCCGAAGGACTTGCCGGCGGTCGCGCGCCGACCAGCACAACGGCGGAGTTGCGCAGCGTGCTCTATAGCGGGTCGGACGAAATCCTCGAGTCGCTCAATCTCTTCGCCAGCTTTCTATTCACGCACAACGCCAAAATCGGCATGCTTTGCTTCGCGTTGGGGTTCGCCTTTGGCGTTCCAACAGCGATTTTTCTGTTCCAGACGGGATTGATGATCGGCGGGTTCTCCGGACTTTATGCGACGCGAGACATGGCCATCGAATTGTGGGCTTGGCTGCTGATCCACGGCACGACCGAACTGTTGGCGATCATACTCTGCGGCGGCTCCGGCTTCGTACTCGCCTCGGCGCTCATCTTCCCGACGCAGCACAGCCGGATGCACAATTTGACGCTGTACGGCCGCAGAGCCGCCCGGATCGTAATTGGCGCGGTCGCGTTGTTTTTTGTCGCTGCCTTGCTCGAAGGGTTTGGTCGCCAGATCATCACCGATATCACCCTGCGCTATCTGATCGGCAGCGGCATGCTGCTGTGGTGGCTGCTGTACTTCCTGCAGGCGGGAAAGCGAGCACACCATGACCGTAACTGAAACCGGCGGCACGCCCCGGGCGGACCAGCAGCAGCGCGAAATCATCACGCCCGAAGGCGTTCCCTTGCGTCTGCGGCTGGCCGAGCGCGGCGACCGCCTGGCCGCCGTTCTGATCGACCTCTCGATCATCGTGGGCGTTCTCGCCGTGACCGCGATCACGGCCGTCGCGATCCTCCCCGGTGCGGCGTTCAGCTGGGGGATCGCGGTTGGATTGCTGTTTTCGTTCGCTTTGCGCAGTTTCTATTTCATCTATTTCGAGCTGCGCTGGCAGGGCATGACTCCGGGGAAACGGGCGCTCGGCCTGCGGGTCATCGACCGCGCCGGTGGGCGGCTCAAACCGGAAGCGGTCTTTGCGCGAAACTTGATGCGGGAAGTCGAACTGTTCCTGCCCATCTCCCTTTTGATGTCGGCCGGCGGCGCCGGTGGTGGCGGCGCGACTACGCTGACCCTGTTGTGGATCGGATTGCTCGTCGCCCTGCCCTACTTCAACAAGGACCGTTTGCGGGCCGGCGATATCGTCGCCGGGACCTGGGTCGTCGAAGCGCCGAAAGGCGCGCTGCTGCCGGACATGGCCGCGCAGCGCGACGTCATACCCGGCCGAAACGCGATTCCCTTCACGGAAAAACAGCTCTCGATTTACGGGATATACGAATTGCAGACGCTGGAGAACGTGCTGCGCCGGACCGACGTGAATGCACACGAAACGCGGCAATCCGTCGCCCAGCGTATCCAGCAGAAAATCGTCTGGCACTCCCCTGACGAAGCGGTCAGCGCGGAGCGATTTCTGGAAGCCTTCTACACCGCCCTGCGCGGCCACCTGGAACGCCGCGCGCTGCTCGGCAAACGGCGCGAGAACAAGTTCGATACCGATTAAGGCGTCAATCGATTAGTCGAAGACAGTGGCGACGGACTCGGCACGTGGGCCGTCCTTAATATTCCGTAATTTCGAATAAATGACTACCGAGACAACAGCAGCAAATAGCGCAAAAATGGATAGTTCAACTAGGTTGGCGAACGATTGGCCTGCAGTCATCAAAAACCCATCCATAAGCGACAGCTTTATCGATATAAAAAGGTACTCGATACCTGAAATGATCAGAATAACAACCAGCCAAATCGCGAAAATTTGCCAGCGAAAGCCATCCGTCAGATAGATACTTCGTCTCAGGCAATCGAATAGGCCGCATTCCTCGACCATCAAAGTGGGTATCGCAACCGAAAAGAAAGTAGCGACACAAAGCCACAGCCCCAATTCGACCAAAGAAACGGCCAAAAGGCCTGACGTACCGAAATCACCAAACGAAGTAGGCAGAAGGAAAAGCCAACATTCCAACAAGAGGACGATGACTATTGCAGAAAGAATCCGAGGCTTTGCCCATGCAATTGACAGTCTTAAACTGACGACATGCTCGTTTAATGCTTGCAAAATGGCGTATACCAACAGAATTTCGACTAAAGCTGGAGAAATAACTCCGATAGCCGCGGCCCCACTCAACATCAACGTATCTAGGAGAATATGGTCCGCCGAGAACAAATCTTGGGACAGTGCCAACCGATAGAGCGCCTGTGGAACCATGACAGCAAGCGCAACTGGGAAGAACCGAAATACATTCCGCCAAATGATCAAGGCTGCCAGCTTCAACACATTATCGACACGAAGCGACGTCTGTTCTGACATCATCGCCAATACACTTCGCTTATGAGCCCGACGTTGGAAAATCTTCCGCGTATTTGTGCGTTTCCCAACTTAATCAAAGACGGCGGCGATCTGTTCGACGCTGGCGCCTTCCTTGGCGATCCGTAGATCGTGATACGCAACGGCGCTGGCGACGGCGAGAAGCGCGCCGGTAAAGGCCTGCACGATCACGTTGATGACCACAGTCCAGGCAAACGATAATTCGCCGACCGCAAAGTAAGCACCGAAGCCGACCGCACCGCCGAACAGCGCGCCGACAATCCAACTCAAGATGGCGAGTATGAGGATCAACCCAAACAGGTGCCAGCGATACCCCTTGGTGAGTTCGAGGCTGCGAGACAGGGTTGCCTTCAACCCGGGCCGCTCGACGACGGCAACCGGGATCGCCACCCAAAGCATCACAAAGGCGATCATGCCGGGGATTATGAGGAGGAGCGAGAAAAACATAACGATAAGACTGACCACAATGCCGACGCCGAGAACCGGAAACAGCAATCCGAAGCCGCGCGACATACATTCGAAAATTCCGGCGCGGCCACCGCGCAACTCCTGAACCGTTCCGTATACAAGCGTAGCCGATAGAAGAAAGCCGAGCACGACGTTACCCAGGATCACGACGACAAACAGCGGCCAGTTGACGTCACCTGCGGCAATGTCGGTTTCGGTGAACTGGAAGGCGACCAGTTGCATCGGTAGATTGAAAGCAATCGCCAATAGGCCGAACGGCACAATATTCCGAAACAAGGTCGTAAAGCTGCGGCCCAGCGCGGCGCCAACGCGAAATTTCGGCGGTTCCGCCGTGTCCGATTCCAATGTCATTCGTTCCCCCTTATTGCCCGCTAATCGATTTTGACGTTAAAGAGACCCGCCCTGTCCGAATCCGAGAATACTGGCATAGTTTTTCCATTCGTTCCAAAGGAACCTGACGCCAACCGCCGATGCGTTTTATTTGCGGCCCAACAAACCACCCTTATCGCGGACCCTCCGGCAGCGGCGATCGCCTCTTCGGCGGCGTAACAGACTCAAATTCCATGAAATCCCGGATCGCCCACACAAAAAGAAATTATCATAAAAGGAACATAATTAGAACAAAAATTGAACCCGATTCGCGAACATCATAAACTTAGCGTGAAATACACAAGTTCTAGTGGCTCTCATTTCTATCGTCACTAAACATGGATTACTGAAAAGAACAGAATAGATGCATCTATTCTCGCAGTATTCTTGAGCATTGCTTGACTTCCCATTTTAGCCCATGATATTCCATGAAATCCCATTTTGGGGCATGCGCGACCCAATAGCGTTGCATGCGATCAACCTGCACCGGCAAGGATCCGCACGCACCATTTCCAGTCGGGAGAAAGCGGTAATCGGGAACAACGGTTGCGATGGCGTTATTCATCGGCACACACGAGAACAAGATCGACCGTAAGGGACGGGTTTCCTTGCCGGCGGACTATCGCGCCGAACTGCCGACCGAAGACGACCGCGCCATTTTTATCTTTCCCTCACTCTATATCCCGGCACTCGAGGCTTGCGACAAGGCCCAACTGGAACTGCACTCGCAACGGATCAATGCGCTCGACCAGTTCTCCCAGGAAGAAGCCTATTTTTCCGCGCAGATTCTGGCCGAAGCACGGAAAATCTCCATCGATGGCGATGGCCGTATCGTATTGCCGGCGGAGTTCATGACGCGGGCGAATATCGACGGCAAGGCCTTGTTCGTGGGCGGCGGCCCGAAATTCCATATCTGGCAGCCAGGCGCGTACGCTGAACATCGCGAGATCACGCAGAAGGCGCTTACCGGCCGCACCCTGCCATCCCTAACGGGGCCGACGTCGTGAGCGCCCTCCACATCCCCGTCATGCCGGCAGAGATGCTGGACGCGCTCGACCCGCGCGACGGTGGCGCCTACCTTGACGGGACCTTCGGCCTCGGCGGTTATTCGCAGGCGATCCTGGATGCGGCCGATTGCACCGTCTGGGCGCTGGATTGCGATCCCGAAGCGATTGCGCGCGGCCGCGCCCTCCTTGACACGTATGCCGGCCGACTGACCCTGCTCGAGGGCCGCTTTGGCGCGATGATCGCGCTGCTGCAAAGCGTCGGTGTGGATCGTCTGGACGGCGTCGTGCTCGACCTCGGCGTGTCTTCGCCACAGCTGGACAACGCGGCGCGCGGTTTCTCCTTCCGCGGCGACGGCCCGCTCGACATGCGTATGACGCGCGAAGGGCCGACGGCGGCCGACATCGTGAATACCCTCGACGAAAAACCCTTAGCCGACCTGATCCGGCAATTGGGCGAGGAACGCTACGCCCGGCGCGTGGCCCGCGCCATCGTAGCCGCCCGCGCAGAGAAACCGATCGGCAGCACCTTGCAGCTGGCGAAACTCGTCCGTGACGCACTCCCCCGCGCCAAAGACGGCATCGATCCCGCGACCCGGACTTTCATGGCGCTGCGCATTCACGTTAATGACGAGCTCGGCGAACTGGAACGGGGTCTGGCCGCCGCCGAGAGAATTCTCCGTCCCGGCGGCCGGCTTGTGGTGGTCTGTTTCCATTCGCTGGAGGACCGCCGGGTCAAAAACTTCCTCCGGACACGCGGTGGCCAGGCGCCGCGTGCCTCGCGTCATATGCCGGACACCGGCGAAGAACGCCCGGCGTCGTTCCAAGTCGTCCATCGCCGCGGCGTTGTACCCAGCGCGAAAGAGGTCGCCACCAATCCGCGCGCCCGCTCGGCCCGGTTGCGCACCGCTATCCGCACCGATGCACCGTCATGGCCCTTGGAGGACGCGGCATGAAAGGCTTTTCGTTGATCGTCTGGGTCGGGATTGCAGGGTTGGCCAGCGTCGCGCTGTTCAACATCACCTTCAAGGTTGAACAGATCCAGGATGAATTGAACGTCCTGAACAAACAGATCCTTCAGGAACAAAAGGCCGTGCACGTCCTGCAGGCGGAGTGGAGCTATCTAAGCCGCCCGGAACGGATCGAAGCGCTGTCTCAGCGCCTGCTACCACACCTGCAGCCGCCAACCGCACAACAGGTGGGCAACATGGAGAGTCTGACAGCAGCCGTCACGGCGGCCAGGGTGACAAGCAATCCTGCACCGACACGGGTTCAGCCGGCCGCAGTGAGAGGTACGCGATGATTTTCGCTCGTTCCAAACGAAACCGGCAAACGCGCCTGCCCAAAGCGACGCCGCGGCAGCCGACCCGCCCGTGCGCGCCGCGCCCAATGGACGATCGGATTCAAGTCGCGCTCGACGTCAGTTACACCCGGCTCCTGATGACCGGTGCGATGCTGCTCTTTGCGTTCGGCGCTATTGCCGTGCGGCTTGTCGATGTGTCCCTCTTGCAAGCGGCAAGCGAACCACGGGCCGCCTTTGCGCCGCGCGGGCAGGAAATGCGCATGGACCGCGCAGACGTCGTCGACCGAAACGGCAACCTGTTGGCCACCAACCTGTCGACCGCTTCGCTGTTCGCCAATCCGCGCAAGGTGATGGATCCAGACGATACGGCGCGGCAACTGGCTCGTGTCCTGCCGACCTTGCGTGAAGCCGAAGTCGCCCGCCAACTGAAGACCAACCGTTCCTTCGTCTGGCTGCAACGGAACCTGACACCGCGCCAGCAGTGGCAGGTCATATCCCTGGGTCTGCCGGGCATCGATTTCCAGAGCGCCCAGACGCGCGTCTACCCCAACGGCGCCCTTGCGGCACATATCATGGGGTATGTCGGCGTCGACAATCAGGGGCTCGCCGGTGTCGAGGAAAGGTTCGATGCAACGCTGCGCGACAATGCGGCGCCATTGCAACTGACCATCGACATCCGCTTGCAGCATATCCTGCGCGGCGAGTTGCTGCGGGCAAAGACGGAATTCAACGCACTCGGCGCGACCGGAGTCATAATGGATGCGCGAAACGGCGACGTATTGGCGATGACGTCGCTGCCGGACTTCGATCCCAACGATGGCAGCAACGCGCGGGATAACCAGAAGTTCAACCGCGCGACCTTGGGCGTCTACGAACTGGGTTCGACCTTCAAGATCTTCACCGCGGCCATGGCCCTGGATTACGGCATCGTGACGATGCGGGATGGTTACGACGCAACCGACCCAATCCGGATATCCCGTTTCACCATCCGCGACTATCACGCCAAGCGCCGCTGGCTGTCGGTGCCGGAAATCTTCATGTATTCGTCCAACATCGGCGCCGCCAAGATGGCGGAAGATGTCGGTGGCGAAGCGCAGCGGGAATTCCTCGGCCGTCTCGGCATGCTGCGCCCGGCATCGATCGAACTCCCGGAAGTCGGCACCCCCATGGTGCCGTCGCCTTGGCGTCCCATCAAAACGATGACGATCAGTTTCGGTCACGGTCTCGCCGTGAGCCCCCTGCAACTCGCTTCTGGCGTGTCGGCTATGGTCAATGGCGGCACGGTTCACCGTTCGACCCTGATCCGTAGAGAGACCGCCGAACCGCCGCAGGGCCAGCGGATTATATCCGAGCGCACGTCGCGCGACGTGCGCCGGCTGATGCGGCTGGTCGTGGCAAACGGCACCGGCCGAAAGGCATCCGCGGCAGGATATGTCGTCGGCGGGAAAACCGGCACCGCAGACAAACCGAAACGGGGCGGCTATTCGCGGCGCGCCTTGTTGTCATCCTTTGTCGGCGCGTTTCCCATGACGGACCCCCGCTACGTCGTGCTTGCGACCCTGGACGAACCACAAGGCAACAAAAGCACGCATGGCTACGCCACGGGAGGCTGGGTCGCCGCACCAGTCGTGCGCCGCGTGATCGAACGCGCAGCGCCCCTGCTCGGCGTGCAACCCGTCGACGAGCAATCGCCGACCGTGAAGAAGAAGCTTTTTATCAAATTCAAACGGGAGGGACGCCAGCTTGCGTCTTTCTGAGCTCATCGAAGGAGGCGGCGCGACCGCACACAACATCGTGCCCGATATCGATATCACCGGCCTGACGGCCGACAGCCGGGACGTCCGTCCCGGTTTCCTGTTCGCGGCCCTGCCCGGCGCCGCGCGGGACGGGCGCGACTATATCGGCCAGGCCATCGAAAAAGGCGCCACGGCAGTTCTGGCGCCACCGACGGTGCAACCAAACGACATTAAGGGCGGCGCCCAGCTTATCCGCGACCCCACGCCCCGCCGGCAGCTGTCCCTCATGGCGGCCCGCTTTTACCAGGCGCAGCCAGATACCGTCGCCGCCGTAACCGGGACAAACGGCAAGACATCGGTGACAAATTTCGTCCATCAGCTTTGGACGTTGCTAGGACACCGCAGCGCAGCCTTGGGCACGCTCGGCATTACCGCACCGGGCCGAGAGGCCGGCGGCGGCCTGACCACGCCGGACCCGGTCCGATTGCACGAGTCGCTGGCGGCGCTAAAGCGCGACGGATTTAATCACCTGGCCATCGAAGCCTCGAGCCATGGCCTCGACCAGTACCGTCTCGACGGCGTCCGGATTGCCGCGGCGGCTTTCACCAACCTGTCCCGCGACCATCTCGATTACCACGAGACGATGGACGCCTATTTGGATAGCAAACTTCGGCTGTTCACCGAGCTCTTACGCGACGGCGGTACCGCGGTCGTGGATGCGGACTCACCGCAATATGACCGGATCGCCGACATCGTCCGTCACCGTCGGCTGCATCTGCTAACGTACGGCCGGAACGATGGCGATATCCGTTGCCGGAACGCCACAAACCACGAAGGCGCTTGGTCACTTTCAATCAACGCACTCGGCAAACGCTATAAGGTCGACTTTGCGCTGCCCGGCGCGTTTCAGATCGACAATGCGTTGTGCGCGCTCGCGCTTGTTATCGGCTGCGGCGCAGCGCCACAGACCGTCGTACCGCTCCTATCGCGCCTTGTCGGCGTACCGGGCCGGATGCAGGTTGCGGGACGGCGCTCGAACGGCGCAACCGTGATCGTCGATTACGCGCATACGCCGGATGCGCTGGCGACCGTCCTGCAGGCGGCAAGGCCCTATGCCGCCAATCGGCTTATCGTGATTTTCGGCTGTGGCGGCGACCGCGATCCGGGGAAGCGTGCGGAAATGGGCGCGGCAGCCGCCAAACTTGCCGATGCGGCAATCGTCACCGACGACAATCCCCGAGGCGAGGATCCGGCAGCCATCCGCCAGCAGGCGCTCTCCGCCTGCCCGAAGGCCCAGGAAATCGGCGATCGACGCGAAGCCATCCACACCGGCATAGCGATGCTAGAGGCAGGCGACATTCTGGTTGTTGCGGGAAAGGGCCACGAACAAGGTCAAACGGCCGGAGGGAAAACATTGCCTTTCGACGATGTCACCGTGGCACGCGAGGCCATCGACGAATTGGGTGGGGGCGCCGCATGAGCGCGCTCTGGACATCGGACGAGGCCGCCGCGGCAACAGGGGGTCGTAATACGGCCCCTTGGATGGCGCAAGGCGTGTCCATCGACAGCCGGTCGCTACAGCCCGACGATTTGTTCATTGCGATCGTAGGGCCCAATAGCGATGGCCATGATCATATCGCGGGCGCTTTCGAAAACGGCGCGGCGGCGGCAATGTCCGCACGCACGACTGACAGCGCAACCGGGCCGGCACTCATCGTCGAAGACACGATGACCGGCATGCAATCGCTCGCCCGGCATGCGCGTCGCCGCGGCGGCGCAAAAATCATCGCTGTAACAGGCAGTGTTGGGAAAACCGGCACCAAGGATACATTGAACCTAGCCCTTGGCCAGCAAGCGCCAACGCATGCCACCGCAGGCAACCTGAACAATCATTGGGGACTACCGCTCAGCCTCGCGCGAATGCCACGCGATACGAAGTTCGGCATCCTGGAAATGGGGATGAACAGTCCCGGTGAAATCGCACCGCTGTCGAAGCTTGCGCAACCGGACATCGCGATCATCACGAACGTATCCGCCGTTCATATCGAATTTTTCGATAGTGAAGAGGATATCGCCGACGCCAAGGCGGAAATCTTCGCCGGCATGGACAGTAACGGCACGGCAGTACTGAACCGCGACAATCGTCATTACGAGCGCCTGACAAACCATGCGAAACAGGCTGGCATCGGTCGGATTCGCAGCTTCGGCGCTCATAAAGACGCGGACATCCGTTTGATAGACACATCTCCGCAAACCGGCGGGACTCATGTGACTGCCGAAATCGACGGCAAACCGATTTCCTATGTCATGGGCGCAGCCGGCACGCATTGGGTCGTCAACAGCCTTGGCGTCCTTGCCGTCGTCGACGCGCTCGGCGCGGATATCACCGATGCGGCGAGCGTCATGGCAAAGGTGGCTCCTGCCACCGGCCGAGGCGCTCAGACAGAAATCCGGATGGACGGCGGCACCTTCCTGCTTATCGACGAGAGCTACAACGCCAGCCCGGCGTCTACTCGTGCTGCGCTCGACGTGTTGGGCGGATGCGCCGGACGAAAAATCGCCGTACTCGGAGACATGCTGGAGTTGGGAACACAATCAGCCGAACTGCATGCGGCACTCGCCGACGATGTGACGCGGAACGATATCGATATCCTGTTCCTGGCAGGGAAAGGAATGCGCGCGCTTGCCGACGCGATGGCGGGAAACCGTGTTGCCGGAACCGGAGCCTCGAGCGAGGCGATCCTGCCTCAAGTGATCGACGTTATCAGGCCGGGCGACGCCGTCATGGTGAAGGGGTCGCTTGGCAGCCGTATGGCGCCGATCGTCACGGCACTCAAGGCGCTCGAAATTTCTCACAACGGCGCTGCAACGCAGCGCGCGGCGAACGGCAGGTAGAAAAGCGATGCTCTTCAACCTGCTTTCCCCACTCGCCGACGACCTTCAGGTCTTCAATCTGTTTCGATACATTACGTTTCGAACAGGCGGCGCAATCATGACCGCGCTGCTCATGAGCTTTGTCTTTGGCCCCACGATCATCAATTGGTTGAAAAGCCGACAAGGCTCCGCCAGCAATATCCGGGAAGACGTTCCGGAAACGCATTTCAAGAAGGCCGGCACACCGACGATGGGCGGGTTCCTGATCCTGCTGTCGATCAGCGTGAGCACTCTTCTGTGGGCCGACCTCAGCAACAGATATGTCTGGGTGGTCCTGCTGGTAACGGTCGGTTTCGGTGCGGTTGGCTTCGCAGACGATTACCTCAAACTATCGCGGGCCAATTCCAAGGGTCTTAGTGGCCGTCGGAAATTATTTTTCCAGCTCATCATCGCGGTCGGGGCCGCGATCTGGGTGAGCGATCTCACGCCTGCGCCTCTAAGCACTGCGCTTGTACTGCCATTCTTCAAGAATCTGTTCATTGATCTGCAATGGTTCTTCGTTCCCTTCGCCGCCTTTGTGATGATCGGAACGTCGAACGCCGTGAACCTGACAGACGGTCTCGACGGGCTGGCAATCGTTCCTGTCATGATTGCCGCCGCCTGTTTCGGCATTATCGCCTACCTTGTCGGCAGCACCGTGTACGCCAACTATCTGCAAATTCACTACGTGCCCGGCACGGGGGAATTGGCGGTGTTCGCCGGTGCGATGGTCGGCGCGAGTCTCGGTTTTCTTTGGTTCAACGCACCGCCCGCGATGGTATTTATGGGCGACACCGGATCGCTCGCAATGGGCGGTGCCCTCGGCGCGACCAGCATCGTGACGAAACACGAACTGGTGCTGGCCATTGTCGGCGGTCTTTTCGTCCTGGAAACGGTATCGGTGATCGTGCAGGTCGCATCGTTCAAGCTCACCGGGCGACGCGTCTTCGCCATGGCGCCCCTGCACCATCATTTCGAAAAGAAGGGGTGGGCGGAACCGACGATCGTCATTCGTTTCTGGATCATCGCGATGATCCTTGCCCTTATCGGCCTATCCACATTGAAGTTGAGGTAGGGCCGCGATGATTCCGATGAAGAGCACAAAAGGAAAAACGGTCGCGGTAATGGGATTGGGTCTCTCAGGCCTATGCACCGCGCGTGCCCTCATGGCGGGCGGCGCAAAAGTGTGTGCGTGGGACGATAGTGCAGAGCGACGCGCCACAGCAGAAGCAGAAGGCGTGCCCGTTGTCGCGCTGACCAATGGCGTTTGGAGAGATATCGACTCGCTGATCCTCAGCCCCGGCATCCCACATACGCACCCGACCACCCACCCCGTCGCGGCATTGGCTCGCCAGCATGGTACGGAAATCATCGGCGACATAGAGTTGCTGAAACGGGCCGCCCCGGATGCATCATTCATTGGCATCACCGGCACGAACGGTAAATCGACGACGACCGCATTGATCGGCCACATTCTAAAATCAGCGGATGTTCCCGTCGAAATCGGCGGCAATCTTGGCCGGCCAGCGCTCGACTTTGCCCTGCTTGGAAGCGACGGCCGTTATGTGCTCGAACTCTCATCTTTTCAGTTGGAACTGACACCAAGCGCGGGATTCGACATCGCCATCCTGCTGAACATTACACCCGATCATCTGGACAGGCACGGCGGCATGGCGGGGTATATCGCAGCCAAGCGCCACATTTTTGATGACTGCACGGGAACCGCAATAATCGGGATCGACGATCCGATGTCCGCGGCAATTTGCGCTGACTTGCGCAAAGACGGCACGGCTACGGTCGTGCCAATTTCCGGCTCGTCGCCGGCGCCGGGCGGCGTTTACGTGGAACGTGGCAAGCTTGTCGATGATATGGACGGCAACCGCATCGAAGTCGCCATGATCGACGATATCGTCACCCTGCCGGGTTCCCACAATGCGCAGAACGCCGCCGCAGCCTACGCCGCCGCGCGGAAAGCGGGACTGCCCAGAAAGAATATCGTCGACGGCCTTCGCAGCTACCCCGGCCTAGCGCATCGGCAGCAGTTGATCGCGGTTATCGATGGCGTGCGCTACGTGAACGACAGCAAGGCAACCAATCCCGAAGCTGCCGCTCGTGCCTTATCAAGCTACGACTGCATCTACTGGATCGCCGGCGGCCGCGCGAAGGATGGTGGTCTCGACAGTATCGAGCCGTATTTGTCACACATCCGCCATGCCTTCCTGATCGGCGAAGCAACGGAGCCGTTTGCCACAGAGCTTGGCAATAAGGTCGACATCCAGAAATCCGGAACGCTTGAAACCGCGACCCGCGATGCACACGAATTGATCCGGCAGGAAAAGGAGGATGATGCTGTCCTGCTGCTCTCCCCCGCCTGCGCATCGTACGATCAATACCCCAATTTCGAAGAGCGCGGACGCGACTTCGAGCGTTGCGTCAAAGCGCTCCCGGGCACCGACCGGAAGTTCTTCGCAGCCGCGGAGGCGATGTCATGACGCCGATCGCGCGCGACGATACATCCATCCTGGGCCGATGGTGGTGGACGGTAGACCGCTGGACGCTGCTGTGCCTGTTCATGTTAACGGCATTCGGCATGATGCTGACCGCCGCGGCGAGTCCGCCGGTTGCCGAACGCATCGGCCTCGACTCGCTATATTTCGTGCGCCGCCACGCTATTCTCATCGTCCCGGCCATCGCGCTGCTGATTTCGATTTCCCTGCTCGAAGTCCGGTCGGTCCGGCGTCTGGCGACGGTCGCCTTTATCGGCGGGATTGGTCTGCTCGCCGCAACATTGGTCATCGGACCGGAAATCAAAGGATCGCAGCGCTGGCTAACGCTCGGCGGACTGTCGCTGCAGCCGTCGGAGTTCATCAAACCGGCTTTCGCCGTCGTGGCCGCCTGGATGTTCTCGGCACGCCGCCTCGGAGAAGACATTCCGGGCTATCAGATTTCGGGCGCGCTTTACCTCCTCGTCATGGGTCTGCTTCTGGCGCAGCCGGATGTCGGGCAAGCCATCGTCGTCTCCGCGATCTGGTTTACGCAATGGTTCCTGGCAGGGCTATCCGCAACCTGGGTCGGGCTGCTGATCGTGCTCGGCCTGACCGCCATGATTGGCGCCTATTTCACGTTCCCCCATGTTGCGAGCCGGATCGACCGATTTCTCGACCCGGCATCCGGCGACAGTTATCAGGTCGACCGGGCGATGGAGGCCTTCATGAATGGCGGGCTTTTCGGCCGGGGGCCGGGCGAGGGAACGGCGAAAGCTTATCTGCCGGACGCGCATTCCGACTTCATCCTCGCAGTCGCCGGCGAAGAATTCGGTCTATTGGCGTGCCTGATCCTCGTCGTCCTGTTCGCCTTCATCGTACTGCGCGGCCTGACGCGTGTGCTGGAGGACAAGAACCTTTTCATCGTGCTGGCTGCCGCCGGCTTGCTCGTTCAATTCGCACTCCAGGCGATCATCAATATGGCGTCGACCGTCAATCTGATGCCGACCAAGGGCATGACCCTGCCGTTTATTTCCTATGGCGGATCGTCGCTGCTGGCGCTGGCATTCGGCATGGGCATGCTGCTCGCCCTGACCCGCCGACGGGCGGGAGGCGCTGAATGAGCCGGCAAGACTCCCTGATCATTCTGTCTAGCGGCGGCACCGGCGGGCACGTCTTTCCCGCGCAAGCGCTTGCCGAAACATTGTTGGCCCGTGGCTATCGCCTGGCCTTCGTCACCGACCGCCGCGGCGACGCCTACAGCGGACCGCTGCAAACGATCGATACCTACGCAATTCATGCCGCCGGTGTCAGCGGCCGCGGCCCGATCGCAAAGGTTGCGGCCCTCGGCCGCCTTGCGGCCGGTTACCTGCAAGCGCGCCGTCTGCTCCGCGAGTTGGCACCGGACGTCGTCGTCGGCTTCGGCGGCTATGCAACGATCCCAACCTTGCTTGCGGCCTCCCATCTCGGCATCAAGACGGCGATCCACGAACAAAACGCCGTGCTCGGCCGCGCGAATAGGGTCCTGGCGCCGCGGGCGACACGGGTCGCAACCGCGTTCAAAACCACTTCGTTCCTGCGCGATGCCGACCGCGCCAAAGCAGTCTGGACCGGCAATCCGGTACGGCCGGAAATCGTCGATGTCCGCGATGCCGGGTTCCCTGCACTCGGCACCGATTCGGCAATCCGGCTGCTCATTACCGGGGGAAGCCAGGGTGCATCGATTTTCAGCACGGTCGTACCTGCCGCGCTGTCGAGGTTGCCGGATGCCTTGCGGGGCCGGCTTCACATCACCCAGCAATGCCGCAAGGAAGATCTGGAGCAGGTCCGCAAAACCTATGCAGAGGCGGGCATCGATGCCGAACTGTCGTCATTCTTCGACGACATTCCGCAGCGGCTTGCAGCGGCGCACATGCTGATCTGCCGCGCCGGCGCCTCGACGATCGCCGAGCTGACCACCGCGGGACGGCCGGCGATCCTGGTTCCCTATCCACACGCGATCGATGACCATCAAACCGCGAACGCCGCCCGGCTCTGCGATTCCGGCGGCGCCTGGTTGATGCCGGACGCTGACTTCACCGCCGAAACGCTGTCGGTGCGTCTGGCTTCGCTGTTCTCGATGGATACGACATTGATGATGGCCGCGCGCTGCGCCACCCAGATTGGCATGCCGGAAGCCACGGAGCGGCTGGCAGACGTCGTCGCCGGCGTCCTCAGCACCAACGGCAATGGTCAGGATGCCCCCGACCCGTTGCGGGAGGCCGCCGCATGAGGACCATGCCACTGACCATCGGGCGCATTCATTTTGTCGGAATCGGCGGGATCGGCATGTCCGGCATTGCCGAAGTTCTGCACAATTTAGGGTATCAGGTTCAAGGCAGCGACGTGTCGGAGAGCGCGAACGTCCAGCGGCTCCGCAAGCTCGGCATCGACGTCGCCATCGGCCACAGCGCCGAGAACGTGGCGGCCGCGCAAGTCGTCGTCGTCTCATCCGCGATCAAAGCCGACAACCCGGAGATCGTGGCCGCACAAATGCGCATGATACCGGTCGTGCGCCGGGCCGAGATGCTGGGCGAGCTAATGCGCCTGAAATGGGCGATTGCGGTCGGCGGCACACATGGGAAGACAACGACGACATCGATGGTCGCCGCGCTGATCGACGCCGCCGGGCTCGACCCGACGGTGATCAACGGCGGCATCATCAACGCCTATGGCACCAATGCGCGGCTTGGCGAAGGCGAGTGGATGGTCGTCGAGGCGGACGAGTCGGACGGTACCTTCGTCAAGCTGCCGGCAACGATCGCCATCGTCACCAATTTGGATCCGGAGCATCTGGATTTTTACGGCACGTTCGATGCGGAAAAGGAAGCCTTCCGGACCTTCGTTCAAAACATTCCCTTCTACGGCTTCGCGGCGCTTTGCATCGATCACCCCGAGGTTCAGGCGATGATCGGGCAAGTGAACGACCGGCGGCTGATCACCTACGGCATGAGCCCGCAGGCGGAAGTGCGCGCGGAAAATCTGCAGAACCGCCCCGGCGGTGTCGAGTTCGACGTCACGATCAAATCGCGGGGAGAATCGCCACGCGTGATCAAATCGCTGCTGCTGCCGATGTTCGGCGCGCACAATGTGCAGAACGCGCTCGCGGCGATCGCCATCGCCAACGAAATGAACATCGACGACGAAACCATCGCACGCGGTCTGAAGGCGTTTTCAGGCGTAAAACGGCGCTTTACCAAAACCGGCGAAACAAACGGCATCACCGTCATCGACGATTACGGACATCATCCGGTCGAAATTTCCGCCGTGCTTCAGGCGGCACGGGCTGTGTCGCGCGGCAAGGTTATCGCTGTCGTGCAACCGCACCGTTACACGCGCCTGCGCGACCTGTTCGAGGAATTTTGTACCTGCTTCAACGATGCGGACGTGGTGATCGTGTCCGACGTTCACGCCGCGGGCGAAGCGCCGATGGAAGGCATCGACCGAGACGCGCTGATCCAAGGGTTGCGGACGCGCGGACACCGCCGCGTCATGCCGCTCGGCGATCCGTCGGACCTCGCCGGCATCGTGCGCGACATCGCCGAAGCGGGAGACCTCGTGATCTGTCTCGGGGCAGGGTCGATTACCAACTGGGCGCAGGACCTTCCTTCGGCGCTGAAGGCGTTGGGCGCTCACCGAGCGGGGCGGAAAGCATGAACGCGATCGCCCTGAAAGGTCGCCTGATCGACCGCCTGCCGGAAGTGCGGGGCGTCTATACCGAGCAGTTCGATCTCGCCCGGCTGATGTGGTTCAAGGTCGGCGGCCCAGCGGAAGTCGCGTTCGAACCCGCGGATATCGACGATTTGCGTTATTTCATGGCGGAATGTCCGCGTGGCGTGCCGCTTACGGTAATCGGCATCGGGTCCAACCTGCTTGTCCGCGATGGCGGTATCCCCGGAGTCGTCATTCGGCTCGGGCAGGGGTTCGGCGATATTGTGATCGAGGACGGAACGGTCTCCGCCGGTGCCTCCGCGCCCGCCATCACCGTTGCACGGGCCGCACAGCGCAGCGGGCTTGCAGGGCTCGAGTTCTTGTCCGGCATCCCGGGTTCGATCGGCGGCGCGCTGCGCATGAATGCCGGCGCCTACGAACGGGAAATGAAAGATGTCGTACTGCGCGCGCGCGCCATCGATCCGGCGGGCGTTCTGAACGTGCTGCAAATTGAAGCTCTCGGATACAGCTACCGTCATTCCGACGTGCCGGAAGACTGGATCTTCGTCGGCGCTGACCTTCGGGCGGCGCCAGGCGACGCACAACGGATCGCCGAGAAAATGTCGGAAATCGGCGCGGCGCGAACGGATACGCAGCCGGTCCGCACGCAAACTGGCGGCTCGACATTCAAGAACCCGCCCGGCCAAAAGGCTTGGGAGTTGATCGACAGCGCGGGATGCCGGGCACTCCGGCACGGCGGCGCGCAGGTATCGGAACAGCATTGCAACTTCCTGATCAACACCGGATCGGCGACCGCGGCGGACATCGAACAGCTGGGCGAAACCGTGCGCCAAAGAGTACGGGACGCGTGCGGTGTCGAACTCGAATGGGAAATTAGACGGATCGGCACGCCGGCGGCAGGAGGGACGGTATGAGCAAGTCCGTCACCGTGCTGATGGGCGGCTGGTCGGCCGAACGGGAGGTGTCGCTGGCCAGTGGCGCTGCGTGCGCCGATGCGCTTGCCGATGCCGGCTACACCGTCAAACGCGTCGACGTAAAACGGGATTTACACGGCTTGATGGATGCGCTGACACCGGCACCGGACGTCGTCTTCAACGCGCTGCACGGCCGCTACGGCGAAGATGGTAGGATTCAAAGCCTGCTGGACATTCTCGGCCTGCCCTATACCCACTCCGGTGTGCTCGCATCAGCCCTGGCAATGGATAAACAGACTGCGAAGGCGCTATTCGCGACCTGCGGCATTCCTTGCCCGGAAGGCCAGATCGTCTCCCTGTCGGATTCTTCCGACGCACTGCCGCTCGACCCACCTTTCGTTGTCAAACCGAACAGCGAAGGATCCAGTGTCGGCGTGAAAATCGTCCGCCCCGGCGACAACCGGCCGACATTCGATGATTGGCCCTATGGCGACGAAGCCCTGGTCGAGCAATATATCGCGGGACGGGAGCTGACTGTTGCGGTGATCGGCGACCGGGCATTGGGAGTGACCGAACTGCGCCCGCTTGCCGGTTTCTACGATTACGAGGCGAAATACACCGATGGGAAAACCACACATTTGTGCCCCGCGCCAGTTCCCGATCAAGTCGCCCAGCAAGCGATGGATTACGCCGTCGCCGCGCATCAGGCGCTAGGATGCCGCGGCGTCAGCCGGTCTGATTTCCGCTATGACGATACAGAAAGCGACCTGGGCCGCCTTTATATGCTGGAGGTAAATACGCAACCCGGTATGACGCCGTTGTCCCTGGTTCCGGAGCAGGCTGCGGCGGCAGGAATGGGATTGAGCGACCTTGTCGCCTGGATGGTGGAGAACGCGACATGCGACGCCTGATCCCGACATGGCTCAGCGGCGGCGCCACAAAGGCAAAGCCGAAGCGCCGGACGAAACGGCGGTCGGTTTGGGTCCGGCGGTTGCGTCCTGCCCTATACCTAACGGCATCATTTGCAATTATCACAGGCGCTGCGGGCGCAGGTTACTGGGCCTGGTCAACAAGCGCCCTTACCCGTCTGACAATAGCAGCGGAAACGGCGCTTATCGACACCACCGTCCGGGCCGGCCTCGTGGTCGACGACGTCCTTGTCGAAGGCCGCGTGGAAACGACTCGCGAGCAGTTGCTCCGCATGATCGGAGTCCGTCGTGGCGATCCGATCCTCGCCATCGACACCCACGCCGTCCGGGAGCGGCTCATCCAGCTTGGCTGGGTTGCCGACGCGACTGTGCAACGGCGGTTTCCCGGCACCGTTTTTGTTCGCCTGCAAGAGCGTAAGGCAATGGCGATTTGGCAGCGCAAGGGTACCTTCGTCCTGGTTGACGGAGACGGCGTGGATATCGGGAACCAGGGTCTCACCCGTTATACGCATCTGAAGGTAATTGTTGGCAACGACGCCCCACGCCATGCGCCGGCGCTGCTCGATATGTTGGCGACGGCACCGCCGCTCATGAAACGGGTACAGGCAGCGGTTTGGGTGGGCGGCCGCCGTTGGAACCTACGGCTGGACGACGGTATCGACATCCGGTTGCCCGAAGAAAATCCGCAAGCGGCCTGGACGCGCCTCGCGACGCTGGAGCGCGACAAACGACTGTTAAGCCAAGACATAATCGCTGTCGACCTGCGCATTCGCGACCGGCTAATCGTTCGGCGACGAGGCGAATCAGCACCCAACGGTGGGAACAGCACATGATCAATCGAAACTGACGCAACAACACGGGAACGAGGGGAAATTCGGTTTTGGCCCGCAGTGATTTGATAACGGCACTCGACATCGGCTCGACGAAGATCTGTTGCTTTATCGCAGAGCTTGGTGAGAACGGCCGCGCGCGTGTTATCGGCATCGCGCACCATGCCAGCCAGGGAATCAAATCCGGCGCCATCGTCAACATGGAAGATGCGCAACTCGCGGTCATCGGTGCAGTAAATGCCGCGGAACAGATGGCCGGCGCAACCATACGCGATGCCTACGTCAATGTGAGCTGCGGCGCTCCGGAAAACAGCGCCATCAATCTGGATACGGCCATCGGCAGCGGCACAATCGGCGACGGCGAAATGCGCAAGCTTTTCGGCGAAGCCAAGTTTCGCGACGAATCGCCCGAGCGAACGATGATCCATTCGATTCCGGTTGGTTACAAGATCGACGGGGTTAACGGCGTACGTAATCCGCGCGGCATGACAGGCCAGACGCTGGGCGTTCGCATCCGCACCGTGTCGGTTGCCGCCAATGCGATCCGAAACCTCGATACCTGCGTCGGCCACTGCCACCTCGACATCAACGGCCATGTCGTCAGCCCTTATGCGTCCGGTCTCGCCTGTCTGGTCGAGGACGAAACCGACCTCGGCGTGACCGTTATCGACATGGGTGGCGGCACAACGTCCTTCGCGGTCTTCTTCGACGGTTCCCTGGCTTTCACGGACAGCATTCCCGTCGGCGGCACGCATGTAACCAACGACATCGCGCGCGGCCTTTCGACCCCGATCAACCATGCGGAGCGCCTAAAGACCCTGCATGGCAGCGTACTAGCGTCACCGACGGACGAGCGCGACATTATCGATGCGCCGCAAATCGGCGAAGAGGAAGACGGCACGGTCAACCGGGTTCCGAAATCGTTTATCGTCAGCATTATTGCCCCGAGGCTCGAAGAGACGTTCGAGCTCGTGCGAGCAAAGCTTGACGCGAGCGGCGTCGAAAAGGTCGCCGGACGGCGCGTCGTGCTAACCGGCGGCGCCAGCCAATTGACCGGCGTTCGTGAACTCGCCGGCCAAATTCTCGACAAACAAGTCCGCCTCGGGCGGCCGATACGGGTGTCCGGCCTCGCCGAAGCAACCTGTGGACCGGCCTTCGCGACCGGGGCCGGCCTCTTATCCTACGCCGCGGACAACCGCGGCGAGGTGCGGCCCATCCAGGCCAGCGCCTTAAAAGCATCGAACGGCCCTTTCGGCCGCATCGGAGGATGGTTTCGTGAACATTTTTAGAACGCCATCCCACAAAGAGATTCCACGTTCCATGGTTGGAGCTGGAATAGGTCGGCACGAGCCGGCAAACCCTGATATTGTAACGGTATTCTGGAGGCAAAAATGACGATTAACCTCAGCATGCCAAAGTCGCAATCCGAATTGAGGCCGAGCATTCTTGTCGTGGGTGTCGGCGGCGCCGGAGGAAACGCCGTCAACAACATGATTCGCTCGAACCTCGAAGGGGTCGACTTTGTCGTCTGTAACACCGACGCGCAGTCCCTGGAGCAGTCTCTTTCCGAACGAAAAATTCAGTTAGGGCTCGGCACAACCGAAGGATTAGGCGCCGGATCACGGCCCGAAATCGGTGCCGCCGCGGCAGAGGAGGCGCTGGACGAGATACAGCATCATCTGAACGGCACACATATGGTCTTTATCGCAGCCGGAATGGGCGGCGGTACGGGCACTGGCGGTGCCCCGATTATCGCCCGAGCCGCACGCGAGCAGGGCATCCTTACGGTCGGTGTCGTCACCAAGCCATTCCAGTTCGAAGGCGGCCGGCGGATGAAGATCGCCGAAGAGGGGATCGAAGAGCTACAGCAATATGTCGACACGCTGATCATCATCCCCAATCAGAACCTGTTCCGTATCGCGAACGAAAAAACGACGTTCGCCGATGCGTTCAAGATGGCGGATGACGTGTTGTATTCCGGCGTTCGCGGCGTCACCGACCTGATGGTCATGCCAGGCCTCATCAATCTCGACTTTGCGGATATCCGCACCGTCATGAGCGAAATGGGCAAGGCGATGATGGGCACCGGCGAGGCGGATGGCGACAAACGTGCCGTCGAAGCCGCCGAGCGGGCAATTTCGAACCCGCTGCTCGACGATGTCACGATGCAGGGCGCCAAGGGTGTGCTGATCAACATCACCGGCGGCCCCGACATGACCTTGTTCGAAGTCGACGAAGCCGCCAATCGCATCCGCGAAGAAGTCGATCAGGAAGCCAACATCATCTTTGGATCAACCTTCGAAGAAGTACTGGAGGGCTCTATCCGGGTATCGGTGGTGGCGACAGGTATCGAAGCGATCGCCAACACGGAACAGCGCCCGATGCCCATCGGCCTGACGACCGTTGTGTCGAATAGAGCAGCAGCCCCGGTACAGGACGAGCCGGAAATCGAGGCAGTCCCCGAAGTTGCAGAAGCTGCTTTGCCAATCGAAGAGCCGGTGGCTACCGATGCAGACGAGACCGAAACCGCAGAGGCAGAATTAGCCGATACGGAAGCGTCCGAAGAGGAATCGGTAGCCGAGGCGGCAGAACCGAAACCCACGGTTCCGCAGCGGCCTGCCTTCATTCCACCGCGCCCGGTCCGGCCCGGTGACATGCGAAGGGAGACCAAACCGGCAGAACCTTTCGCGGCAGCCGCAATGGAAAATGCCCGTAGCGAGCCGGCAGCGCCACGGCGCAAGGCGCTCACTCTGTTCGAGCGGATGACCGGAACAGGACGCGCTCGACCGCAAAGCGAGCCCACTCCGCCGCAAAAACCTGTGGAACCAACACAGAAGGCGGAAATGCCGACACCGGTGCGCCGTCAACCTCCGGCAGCAGAACCGGAGCAGGTGGGACAACCGCAGCTTGGCGGGCTTGAATCGACGGATCGGTCGTCGCAAACGCCGGCAGAAGAGGAAATGCTTGAAATTCCTGCATTCCTGCGCCGTCAGGCCAACTAAGCTGGCATAATATGCAAGCAATATCAGGATGTTACGCGGACGCGCCAAAGGCGCGTCCGCGTAACAATTCGTAACAAAGAGTGATTTGAGCTAAATCACTGAGATTGTTACATCTACGTCATAAATATGATGAATAAAAAAAGTGTAATTCTATCAACTCGATATTGCGTTAAACGTCAGATCAAAAGTAGAGGGCTTCCGGGGGATGGAGGAATTGGGCAAACTCACCGCGTCATCGTGGCAGCGCACGCTGAGCAGTAGCATTCGTTGTACGGGCGTTGGGCTTCATACGGGTGACAAGGTGACGATGGAGCTGCATCCAGCGGCTGCGGATACCGGCATTTTGTTCCGGCGAATCGATATTGCCAACGCAAACCGCGATGTCCCTGCCCGCTACGACTGTGTCGGCAGCACCAATCTTTGCACCACGTTGGTCAATGACGACGGCGTCAGTGTCGCGACGGTGGAACATCTGATGGCGGCGTTGGCCGGCTGTGAAGTCGACAATGTGGTCGTCACGCTTAACGGTCCCGAAGTTCCGATTATGGATGGCAGCGCCGAGCCGTTTGTCTTCCTGATCGAATGTGCCGGGACAATCGAACAAGACGAACCCCGGCGCGCTATCCAGGTGCTGCATCCGGTTACGGTTCGGGATGGTGACAGCGTTGCCACGCTGGAACCCGCCGACGGATTTTCGATCGATTTCGGTATAGATTTTGAAAGTGCCGCCATCGGTCGGCAAAACTTCCTTCTCGATTTGTCTCCGGACGCCTTCAAGACGGATATCTCGCGCGCGCGGACTTTCGGTTTCCTGCATGAGGTCGAAGCGCTTCGGAATGCCGGTCTGGGCCGAGGCGGATCGCTGGAAAACGTCGTCGTGGTCGACGGCGACGAAGTTATGAATGTCGATGGCCTGCGCTTCGATAACGAGTTCGTCCGCCACAAAGTCCTGGATTGCGTTGGCGATATGTATCTCGCGGGCGGGCCGTTGTTCGGCCGGTTCAGCGGCGTTCGGGCTGGACATGCGCTGCATCACAAGCTTTTGCATGCGTTGTTTAAGGAAGAAGCGGCCTGGACAACGATTTCCATGGATCGGCGCGTGCCGGTGACGGCATCCGACTGGCAGCCGGAAGCGCTCGCCGCGACGGCGTAACATCCTGTAATCTCAGCGACGGTTCCGGTGGGAAATACCCATCGACGATGATATATTGAAGAATATGCTATCGTTTACCGACAAGGTTTCCTTGCTGTAACGCTGATATAGTCGCTGTCAATGAATCACGACCTTTGCAGAAAAATACCAACCGCGGTCATGCGTATTGTTGCGCTAGGCCTTTTACTGCTTCTGGCCGCCTGCTCGGAAGACAATGGCGAAGCGTATCGCGCCCGAACGGTCGAGCGATTGTATAATTTGGGCGTCGACGCGTTGCAGCGCGAAGATTTCAAGGGCGCAGTTCTGTCTTTCGACGAAGTCGAGCGGCAACACCCCTATTCCGTCTGGGCGACCAAAGCCCAGCTTATGTCTGCCTATGCGTCCTATAAACGCGACGATTACGACGAAGCCATTGTCGGGCTCGACCGCTTTATCGAGCTGCATCCCGGCAACCCCGACGTCGCCTATGCCTATTATTTGAAAGGCGTATCCTATTACGAGCAAATTTCCGATGTCGGCCGCGATCAGAAAATGACGGAGCTGGCCCGGGAGGGTTTGCAGGATGTCATCCGGCGTTATCCAAACAACAAATATGGGCGCGATGCCCGTGCGAAACTCGATCTGGTCGACGATCATCTTGCGGGCAAGGAGATGGCGGTCGGCCGCTACTATCAGCAGCGCCAGGAGTTTCTTGCGGCGATCAACCGTTTTCGCAGTGTTCTGCAGAACTATCAGCGAACAACCCATGCTCCCGAAGCCCTGCTGCGCCTGACGGAATCCTACCTGTCGCTCGGTATCACCGACGAGGCACAAATGGCAGCGGCGGTGCTCGGCCATAACTTTCCGGGCAGCAAGTGGTACGAAGATAGCTACGCATTGCTCGAGCAGCGCAATCTCGCACCGTCGCAGAAGGAAGGCTCCTGGCTGAGCTGGATGTGGGACTGGGCCTATTAGGAGCCCGTCGGAGCAATGCTGACGGCGCTGAGCATTCGAAACATCATTCTGATCGAAAAACTCGACCTTTCGTTCAAATCAGGCCTGTGTGTCCTTACCGGAGAAACCGGTGCGGGAAAATCGATACTGCTCGATGCCCTTGGCCTCGCATTGGGCGCTAGGCTGGAAACAGGGTTGTTACGGCAAGGCAGCGAAAGTGCAACAGTCACCGCAAGCTTCGAAATTCCCGCCGAGCATCCCACCAATCGGATGATCGTGGAGCACGGCATCGAAACAGAAGACGTTCTGATGCTCCGGCGCACCTTGAATCAGGCGGGCCGGACGCGCGCGTTCATCAACGATCAACCGACCAGCGTGGGGCTATTGAAGCAGGTTGGCGAATCCTTGATCGAGATCCAGGGCCAATTCGAACAACACGGCTTACTGGATACAGCAACCCATCTTTCGATGCTGGACGCATACGGCAACCACCATTGTAAGGCGCGACAGGTCCGCGACGCCTACCGCATATGGCGCGAAGCCCGGGACGCTCATGAACATGCGGCGCATGAAGCGGAAAAGGCGCGAGAAGACGAAAGCTATCTGCGCCACGCGCTGGAGGAAATCGATACGCTGGACCCGCAGGAAGGCGAAGACGCCGAGCTGACCGAAGCGCGCCGGTTCCTCATGCAGGCGGAGCAAATCGTCGAAGCGATACAAGCGGCGCAATCCGATTTCGATTCGAAAAAACCGGTGAGCGACTCCTTGCGTGCGGCATTACGCAAACTCGAGCGTCTATCGGAAACGTCAGCCGGCAGGCTCGACGCAGCGATAGCATCCCTCGACCGAGCCTTGGAGGAAGTGGAAACGGCGTCCGACGCATTGAGCAGCGCGGCGAATTCGATCGATATGGATGAAAATAGATTGAATCAAATCGAAGAACGCCTCTTCACCTTGCGCGAACTTGCACGCAAACACCGCGTCGATGTCGAAACGCTGCCCGCCTTGCATCAAAGTTTTCGGGATCGGCTGGCGCTCATCGACGATCAATCCGACAGACTTGAGAAGCTCAAAGCGGCTGTGGCAAAGGCGCGCGAGGACTATTCACAACATGCGACAATCCTCAGTACCGCGCGGGCCAAGGCCGCAAAAAGCCTCGACGCGGCAGTCAATGCCGAACTGCCGCCCCTGAAGCTTGAAAAGGCCGCCTTCACGACAGAACTCCGCCAGGTGCCGGAAGACGAGTGGAGCGAAAACGGAGTCGACCGCACGCGCTTCATGGTCGCAACCAATCCCGGCGAGCCCGTCGGACCGATCGGGCGCATCGCATCGGGAGGCGAACTGTCCCGCTTCATGCTCGCGCTTAAACTCGTTCTGTCGTCATCGGGCGATCAGCCGTCGCTCGTCTTCGATGAAGTGGATAGCGGCGTCGGCGGGGCGACGGCGCATGCTGTGGGGGAGCGGCTGGGTCGCCTGGCGGACAGCACCCAGCTGCTCGTAATCACGCATTCGCCTCAGGTCGCCGCCCGGGGATCGGACCATCTTCGCGTGCTGAAAGCAGGTTCCGGAAAACGTGTCGTGACCGATGTCGAGCGGCTCGGCGGCGATGACCGACTGGAGGAAGTCGCCCGAATGATATCCGGCGCCGCGATTACCGAGGAGGCGCGCGCAGCAGCCGGCAGACTGATCGAGGGAGGTGCGCCGTGACCGCGCAAGTGAAGAACGTGGATGCGCTAACCCGCGAGGAAGCCGCACAAACCCTCGCGGAACTCGCGGAACAGATCGCGCGCCACGATCAGCTCTACCACCAGCAGGACGCGCCGGAAATCAGCGACGCCGAATATGACGAACTCCGGCGGCTTAACTCGGCAATAGAAGAACGGTTCCCCGATCTCGCTCTCACCGACGGGCCAAGCGGCCGTGTCGGTGCCGCGCCCGCCTCCGGCTTTTCCAAAGTGGCCCACGCCCAACCCATGCTGTCATTGTCGAACGCGTTCGAAGCGAATGACGTCGTTGAATTCATTGCCAGGGTGCGGCGGTTTTTGGGTCTGGAAGAGGCGGAGACTGTCGAGATCGTTGCCGAGCCAAAAATAGACGGCCTGTCCGCCTCGCTACGGTATGAGGGCGGCGTCTTTCTGCTTGGCGCGACCAGAGGCGATGGCACGACCGGCGAAAACATCACCGCCAACCTCAAGACCATCGCCGATATCCCCGAAACCCTGCCGCCCGATGCGCCGGCAATATTCGAAGTCCGCGGCGAGGTGTATATGAGCCGCGAGGATTTTTTTGCCCTGAACGAGCGGCAAACCGCCGCGGAAAGCAAAACATTCGCCAACCCGCGCAATGCCGCCGCCGGCAGCTTGCGGCAGCTCGACTCGTCGATCACTGCCGCCCGCCCGCTACGCTTTTTCGCCTATTCGACCGGGGAAACCAGCGAACCGGTTGCGGACACCCATTGGAATTTTCTATCGCATCTGAAGGATTGGGGATTTTCCGTCAATCCTCTCTCCCGGCTCTGCGCCGATAGCACGGAAGCACTGGCGCTCTACGAGGAAATCGACGCCGCCCGGTCTTCCTTGCCCTACGATATCGACGGCATCGTCTATAAGATCAACCGTCTCGATTGGCAGAGCCGGCTCGGCATGGTCAGCCGCGCGCCCCGCTGGGCCATCGCGCACAAATTCGCGGCCGAACAGGCGGAAACCGTCTTGCACAATATTTCGATCCAGGTTGGCCGCACCGGCGCCCTCACACCGGTCGCCGAGCTGGAACCGATCACCGTCGGCGGTGTCGTCGTCAGCCGCGCGACCCTGCACAATGCCGACGAAATCGAGCGCAAGGATGTGCGCGCCGGGGACAGCGTCATCGTGCAGCGCGCGGGCGACGTTATCCCGCAAGTCGTTCGGGCCATTGCCGAGAAACGGCCCAAGGACTCCAAACCCTTCATCTTCCCCGATCACTGCCCGGAGTGCGGCAGCGTTGTCATGCAGGAAGAGGGCGAAGTGGTCCGCCGATGCACCGGCGGCCTGATCTGTCCGGCACAGGCGCTCGAGCGGCTGAAGCATTTCGTCAGCCGAAACGCCTTTGATATCGAAGGGTTCGGCGGCAAGCATATCGAAGCCTTCCGCACGGACGGCCTGATAAAAACGCCGGCCGATATCTTCCGTCTCGCCAGCCATACCGAAGAGATTTCGACGCGCGACGGGTGGGGCGAACAGTCGACGGATAATCTGCTGGCGGCTATCGAGGCGCGCCGTCACATCCCGCTCGAGCGGTTCATCTATGCGCTCGGCGTGCGGCAGGTCGGGCAGTCCAATGGGCGCCTCCTCGCCCGCCATTACGGTACCTTCGAAGCGTTGTCGGAGGCCATGGCCGCCGCGCAGGACCCGGAATCGGAGGCCTTTTCGGCGTTGATCGCTATCGACGGTATCGGTCCCTCGGTTGCCGCGGATCTCATCGCGTTCTTCGCCGAGGACCACAATCAGACCGTGCTCAACGAGCTCGCCGAATTGCTCGACATCGAGCCCTTCATTCAAGCCGAAACGGACTCGCCCATCGCCGGCCGCACGGTCGTCTTTACCGGTACGCTCGAGGAGATGACGCGGGGTGAAGCGAAAGCGCGCGCCGAAACGCTGGGTGCGAAGGTATCCGGCTCAGTGTCGAAGAAGACCGACTTCGTCGTCGCCGGACCGGGCGCGGGATCGAAAGCCAAGAAAGCCGCGGAGCTCGGCGTCACAGTTCTGAGTGAACAGCAATGGTTAGAAATGCTGAACGGTGAGGCAACTCCATGATCAGTCTCCGCATAGCAGTTTTGGCTGCGCTGTTTCTGGCGCAGATAGTGGCTCCCGCGACAGTGGAGGCCCAATCGAACACGCGTATTTTGAAATATAACGACAAAGGCGAGGTTACCGGGGTCATCGAAGAGAAGGGCAAATCTCGGAAACGCGAGGATCCAGATCGCAAAAGCGGCAGCGCTCCCGCAAAAAGTGAAGATAGGACCGTAAATATTCCGGAAGAAGAGCTGGTCGAGCCGGGAGAAGTCGTCGTGATCAATCCGCCGGCCAATTTTATTCGTACCATACGCGGCGAAGGCTACACCGTTATCGAGCGCCTTAACCTCGAAACGCTCGGCCTTGCAATTGTCCGGCTGCGCACACCATCCGACATGAACGCCATCGAGGGGGTGCGTGCGATCAAGGCGCGATACCCGGCCGTCACCGTCGATGTCAATCAGCGCTTCAATCCCAACCGCGGGCCCCAGGGCGATTATGGACGTGCCGTGATCGGATGGGGCGAAGTCCCCGCGAGTTGCGGCGATGGCGTCCGACTCGGCATGATCGACACAATGGTCGATATCGCGCACCCGGCAATCCAGGGCCAACGGGTCGCACGGCGTTCTTTCATACCCAAAGGGAAAAAGCCCGGCGTGTCCGATCACGGCACCGCCGTCGCCGCCCTGCTTATCGGCAAGACCGACGATGGCGACTGGAAGGGGCTGTTGCCCGGCGCTTCTCTCTATGCCGCGAACATCTTTTCGGCGCGAGCTGACGGCGGATTGCGCGCCAATCTGGCATCGATGATGAAAGCACTCGAATGGCTCGCCGAGAAGAAGGTCGACGTTATCAATTTCAGCCTGGCGGGATCGGCCAACAAAGTGCTGACGAAACTGATGGAGCGCGCCAGCGCCCGCGGTCTGGCGCTTGTCGCAGCAGCCGGCAACGGTGGTGCCAAGGCACGGCCCGCCTATCCGGCCGCCCATCCGATGGTGCTCGCCGTCACCGCTGTCGACAAATCCCTGGCGCCGTACGGCCACGCTAATCATGGCGATTATATCGACTTCGCAGCGCCCGGAGTTCGCCTTTGGACCGCGCGCACGGGCGGCGGCGGGTTACAAAGCGGCACATCTTTCGCCGCACCTTACATCACAGCAGCGGTGGCCTTGAACCTGGCGAACGGGGTTAAAGCTGATTCACGCACGCTGCGAAAAACACTCCGCCGTTTCACCAAAGACCTTGGCCCCCCGGGCCGCGATGCTATCTTCGGTTGGGGGTTGGTCCGCATCCGCCCGAACTGTTAGAGCATCTTCCGGAAATTTGATCGTAGAGGAGGCCGTCGCATGGCCGTGAAAGAAGAGATTGCCGCCGTCCAGGACGAAATTCGCGGCTGGCGCCGGGATATCCACGCCCATCCCGAAACCGCCTTCGAAGAGTTCCGGACGTCGGATATCGTCGCCGAGAAGCTGGAATCGTTCGGAATACCGGTACATCGCGGACTGGCCAAGACCGGCGTCGTCGGCACGCTGAAGGTCGGCGAGTCGAACCGGGCGATCGGACTGCGCGCGGATATGGACGCGCTCGACGTTCTCGAGGAAAACGATTTCGAGCATGTCTCGACAATTCCTGGAAAGATGCACGCCTGCGGTCATGACGGGCACACCGCGATGCTGCTCGGCGCCGCGCGTTACCTTTCCGAAACGCGGCGCTTCAATGGCACCGCGCAGTTCATCTTCCAGCCGGCCGAGGAGAATGTGGCCGGCGGCCGCGTTATGGTCGAGGACGGGTTGTTCGAACTGTTCCCCGTAGAAGCGGTCTACGGCATGCACAATCAACCTGGCCTACCGCTTGGCAAGTTCGGCATAACCTTGGGGCCGGCGATGGCGTCAGCCGACATGTTCGATATCACGATCACCGGTAAGGGCTCCCATGCGGCACACCCGCATCACGGCGCCGACCCGATCGTCACCGGGGCCGAAGTCGTCCAGGCGTTGCAACGCATCGCCAGCCGGACGATCAGCCCGATGGACGCGGTTGTGGTCAGCGTCACCCAGTTTCATGCCGGCACCACCATGAACGTCATCCCCGAGGCGGCGTCCATCAAAGGCACCTGCCGGACGCTCAGGCCGTCGGTGCAGGATGTCGTCGAAGCCCGCATCGAACAGGTCGTAAAGGGCATCACGGAAGCGCATGGTCTGTCCTACACGCTCGATTTCGACCGGCGCTACCCGGTCCTGATCAACACGGAAGAGGAGACACAGGCGGCAACGGCGGCCGCGATCAAGGTCGTCGGCGCGGAGAATGTCGTCACGACCCATCCGCCGACCATGGGATCGGAAGATTTCGCCTGGATGCTGCAAGACCATCCCGGCTGCTATCTTAGGGTCGGAAACGGCGAAGGGATGGATGGCGGCTGCGTCGTGCACAATCCGGGCTACGACTTCAACGACAATGCCACGATCTACGGCGCGAGCTACTGGGCAACTCTGGTCGAACAGGAACTGTCGACGGGCTGAGACGTCCGTTATAAATCCGGCGCGCTCAAGACAGCGCAATCGGGCGAATAAAGAAGCGGCGCAGCGGTCCGTTCCTGAAGCGCGTCGCGGGACAGGTCCTTCAGAATTTCGTGGACCAGGAACCCGTCCGGCGTCACCTCGACGACCGCGAGATCGGTATAGATGCGGTCGACGACACCAACACCGGTAAGCGGATAGGTACAAGTTTCGACAAGCCGGGGCGCACCGTCTCGCGTGGTGTGCGCCATCGCAACCCAGACCGACTTCGCGCCCACCGCTAAATCCATCGCGCCGCCGACCAGCGGCCCCTTGTTCGGCACTTCCGCATCCCAGTTCGCCAAATCGCCCGTGACCGAGACCTGAAAACCGCCCAGGATTGTGACGTCGATATGACCGCCGCGAATCATCGCGAAGGCCATCGCCGAATCGGCCAATGCCGCACCGGGCCGCAGCGTCACTTTCTGGCTGCCCGCATCGACGAGATCGGGATCCTCTTCGTTCTCGCCGGCTACCGGGCCGACGCCGACGATCCCGTTCTCCGTATGAAACATGAACTCCCGGTCTTCCGGCGCGTAATTCGCCGCAAGCACCGGCATGCCAAGCCCTAGATTGACATATCCGCCCTCGGGCAGATCCTGCGCGGCGCGCCATGCGATTTGATTTCTGTTGAGCGGCGTCATCGTTTCGGCTCTACCTATCGTTCGTCCGGCACCGCAATGATGCGCTGCGTGAAAATGCCTGGGATGTCGATCGCGTTCGGCGGCAACGGTTCGTCCAAGACCCGCTCGACTTCAACCACCGCGACACGGGACGCCATGGCCATGGCGGGACCGAAATTGGCCTGCGTACCGCGAAATGACACGTTTCCCCAGCGGTCCGCAACATCGGCCCGCATCAAGGCAAAGTCGGCGGTAAGCGCGGTTTCGAGAACGCATTGCCGGCCATTGAATTCGCGGGTTTCCTTGCCTTCCGTCAGTTTGGTTCCGAATCCGGTCGGCGTGTAGAAGGCAGGGATTCCGGCACCACCCGCGCGCATCCGCTCCGCAAAGGTGCCTTGCGGCACCAATTCGAGCTCAAGGGTGCCTTGCTCTAGCTGCAACTCATACTCCGAGGATTCCTTGCCACGTCCCCGTGCGGCCGAACTGACCGTCTTGCGCACACGCTTGTCGGCGAAGAGGCCTGGCGCATAAGTCTCGATGAAACGAAGACTGTTCAGGATCAGTGTAAGGTTATCAACGGATGCTGCCTCCAGCGCCCGGATCAGGACCACGGGCAAGCCTGCCCCGCCGAAGCCACTAATCATGACCGACGCGCCGTCGGTAATGCCGTCCAATGCTGCCGCAATATTCTCGATCCGCTTATCGATCATCCGTCTTGTACCGCCCCATTCCTTTTGAAGACGGCGCATGTTAGTGGACCGGACAGGGAACACCAAACCATCGCGGCGCGAAAAAAAAACGGCCGCAACGTGCGGCCGGGAAGTGCGGAGAGTGCGCCCTGGCCGGATCGCGGCACGGCCAGGGCGAAGGGTTATGCGCCTACGGCTTGAAAACGCGGCGTAGCGACTTCAACAGAAAGTCCATCTGCTGCCTGCGGCTGTGCGCTGCGAGCCGCCGTAATTCGGCCTCTGTCGGCAGAGCCCCGGAGGGTAACGGCGCGAACGAATGAATTTCATTATTGTAAGTCATGTGCTTTCTCCTTTTTACGGGTGCCAGCAGCGCTACCTTAGTTAAGAAAAATTAACATTATGTTTTTCTTAACCAGATCTCGTTTTCTGTATACCCCTATAAATCTGCGTTGTTGAGGTATATAAAGTAGGTATCGCCAGTTCACAAACGATGAATTCTCACATATAAAGTTAGTTTTTCTAAAGTTACTATCTTTCGGAGCTTACTATGCCAGCACCGCTGCCACCTTTAAATGCCTTGCGCGCTTTCGAAGCGTCTGCCCGGCATCGCAGCTTTAGCCGCGCGGCGGAAGAGCTGAATGTTACGCCGGCGGCAATAAGCCACCAGATCAAAGGGCTGGAAGAGTTCCTGGCCGCCAAGCTGTTTCGTCGCGCGAAACGCACCTTGATGCTGACCCAAGCCGGGCAAACATTGTTGCCTGGTATCCGCAAGGGGTTCACGGCGTTCGGCGAAGCCATGGAGGAGTTCGGCCTGTATGACGAAACCGGCATGCTGACGGTCGCCGTCACACCATCCTTTGCCGCAAAATGGCTGGTGCACCGCATCGAGCATTTCAATCGTGCCCATCCCGATGTCGACATTCGCATGACCACGAGCATGGGCCTTATGGATTATGACCGCGACGGCATCGAAATTGGTGTGCGCTACGGAAAAGGCGACTACGAGGACATGATCACAGAGCATTTGCTGTCGACCGAAATCATTCCTGTCTGCAGCCCTCGCTTGCTGAATGGCGAGAACTCGTTGCGGGCACCGCGCGACCTGGAACATTTCACCCTTCTGCATGACGACAGCCACCGACACGAGGAGATGTATCCCGATTGGGCGATGTGGCTGCGTGCCGCCGGCGCGAGCAATGTCGACTCGTCGCACGGCCTGCGATTCGATACCGCAGGCGAAACGCAAAACGCGGCCGTCGAAGGTGTCGGCGTCGCCCTAGGACGGACGACCCTCGTTTCGGACGACATTGCCGCGGGCCGGCTGGTCCGGATTTTCGACCTCGTTCTACCGTCGGATTTCGCCTATTGGATTGTCTATACCGAATCCAGCATCAAGCGGCCGAAAGTGAAGATATTCCGCGACTGGCTAAAATCGGAAGGCGCCGAATACGAGGCGGCGCAAACCACCTCAAAAGTTAGCGGATCAAGCTAGGTATTCGCCGGTCCTGCAAGCGCGTCGCGCAGCAGCTCGTCGGGAATATCGTCGAAAGAGGCGTAGTTCAACGCATAGAGCCTCGCATAAAGGCCATTCTTGGCGACAAGAGCATCATGAGTTCCCGTCTCGACGATGCGGCCCTGCTGCAGAACGATGATGCGATCAGCCCCGCGTATGGTCGCGAGCCGATGCGCAATAACGATCCCGGTGCGGCCTTTGAGAAGCCGCGACAAGGCGGTCTGGATCTGGCGCTCCGTATAACTGTCGATATTCGCGGTCGCCTCATCGAGGACCAGGATTTTCGCATCGGCGACGAGCGCACGGGCGAAACTCAGGAGCTGCCGCTGGCCCAGCGATAGATTGCGGCCCTGCTGTTCCAGTACGGTCTCGTAGCCGTCCCGAAGCCTCATGATGAAGTCATGGGCGCCAACCACCTTCGCCGCACGCTCGACATCCTCGCGCGTTGCGCCGGCGGTCCGATAGCAGATGTTCTCGAAGATCGTACCCGTAAACAAAAACGGATCCTGCAGCACCATGGCGATATGATGTCCCAGCGATACCTTGGCGTAGTCGCGGACATCGCGCCCATCGATCGAAACCGAACCGTCCCAAACGTCATAGAATCGGTGCAGGAGTGCGGTAATACTGGTCTTGCCGGAACCGGTCGGACCGACCAGGGCAACCGTTTCGCCATGATTTACGGAAAAGCTGACATTCTTCAGAATTGGCTGATTCTTGGTATAGCCAAACGTGACGTCGCGGAACGTGATATCGCCGTCGATATGATCCGGTTCAACGGCGTCCGGCTTGTCGGAAATCGCCAACGGCACTTCCAGCACTTCGAAAATCCGCTGACCGGAGGCCATCGCCCGCTGCATGACACTGTATTGGATCGTCAGCGAGCGGATCGGATCGAAAAACCGCTGCACATAGAACAAAAAGGCGATCATCACGCCGATATCGAGCGCGCTGTCGAGGACGAGCGTGCCGCCAACGATGACCACGACGCCCATCGCCGCCCCTGTCAATGTATCGACGACCGGAACCATGGCCTGGGCATACTTTGCCGACCGCAAATGAGCCGCCAAATTCTCGCTTGCCTTGTCATCGTACAGTTCGAAGTTGACACGCTCCCGTCCCATGCCTTGCACCGTGCGGACCGCATGAATGCCCTCCGCCAACGCACCGTTGGTAATCGAGTTGGTCTCCCGTGCCCGGCGAAACGCGACGCGCGCACGCGGCAGCCAGATCAGCCGCACGATAAGCAACGTCGGAACGACGGATAGGGTCAGCAGGCCAAGCTCGAAATTAAGCGTCAGCATGATCACGATGATCCCAACGAGAAGAACGAGATCACCGATTGCCGTAATCGAATTCTCGAGGAACTCCTGCAAGGCGTTCACGTCGCCTTGCAGCCGCGACATCATGCGGCCGATTTCCGTCTTGTCCATGAAGGAAAGCGCGACGTGCTGCAAATGGGCGAACATCGCACGGCGGAGATCGAAGATCACCTGCTCTCCAACCAGGCCGACGACACGGTCCTGTATGTAATTGGCGGCGTAGTTGACGGTGATGACGGCAGCGAAGACGGCAATGGCGATCATCAGCAACGCTTCGCTCGCGCGGTCGGAAACGATCGCCTCGTCGATCGCGTAACGGATAATCAACGGTATCGTAAGCTGAGCGCCGGTGAAGACGAGAACCGCCGCAAGTGCCACATAGATGCGGCCGCGATAGGGACGGACATAGGACAGGAAACGGCTGATGACCCGCCCATCAAACGCCGCACCGAACATTTCCTCGTCCATGCTGATTTGGGAACCAACGACGGCGCGAGGTGGCCTTTGCGTTTTGCCGTCGGGCTGATTGGCGCCGGACAAGGTGGTCATTCCGCCGCTCCCTTCGCCGGCGACTCCTCATCGTTGCCTCGGCTTTGCAGCGCAAACAGCGCCGCATAGCGTCCCCCTTCGGCGATTAACACGTCATGGCTGCCCCGCTCTACGATACGGCCGGCCTCAAGAAAGACGATCTCATCGGCGTGGCGAAGCGCGCCCAGCCGGTGCGAGATAATGATGGTTGCGGCATCCTCCATATGCGCCTTCAGCGATTCACGGATACGCTGCTCGGTTTCCGCGTCGATCGCCGCGGTGGAGTCGTCGAAAATCAAGACGGCCGAACGCAGCATCGTTGCGCGCGCAATTGCCACACGTTGCTTTTGTCCACCGGAAAGCGAGACGCCGCGTTCCCCAACCAACGTGCCGTAGCCATCCGGCAACAGGTCGACAAAACCGTCGATCTGCGCGACCGACGCGGCATCCTGGATCATCCCATAGTCGGCCCAGGGGTCGCCGTAGGCGATGTTGTTCTCCAGCGATGCCGTGAACAGAAATGGATCCTGCTGCACCACGCGAACTGCCTGGCGCAATGACGCGACCGTCACTTCACGAATATCCTGCCCGTCGATCGTGATGCGCCCGCCCGACGGGTCGTAATAACGCGGCAGCAGGTTCGCGATGGTCGACTTGCCGCTGCCTGGCGGACCGACGATGCCCAAACTCTTGCCGCGATGCACTTCGAAAGACACATCATGCAGCACCGGCGGCGCGCCTTCGCCGGCATAAGCAAAGGAAACGTTCTCGAAGCGCACGGCACCATCCGTCAGATCGAGCGGGCCCGCGCTATCGTGGTCATCGATCGCGGGCTGCAGGTCGAGCACGGCGAACAAACGCGAGCCGCAAGTCGACGCCCGCGCGATCGCGTTGACCAACAAACCAAGCTGCCGGACCGGAGCCTGCAGGATCGTGATGAAGGTCAGGAACACCGTAAGTGTGCCAACCGTCATCGTCCCTTCCAGAACACGCAACCCGCCGACCCAAAGAACCAGCCCCATGGCGACGAAATAGGCGTAGGTCATGATTGTCGTCGACGAAACGCGGGTCTTGATGCGTTCACGGGCAATCGTCATCGCCTCGTCCGCCGCGGCGTCATATTTTTCGATCTCATAGGGCTCGGCGCCAAAGGCACGGACAACGCGTATACCGGTCAGATTTTCATCCATGATCTGACCCAGACCGGCCATCTTTTGCTGCAGTGCAAGCCACAAGGTGCGGAGCCGAAGGCGGGCCGTCGACGAGCGCCAAGCCACAAAGGGCACGAAGCTCAAACTCAACAGCCCGAGTATCAGATCGGTTGAAAGTAGCAAATATGCGCCGATGCCAATGAGATTGGCCAGAAGAACGAGCCGCAGCAGCCCGGTGTTCACGAACATCCGGACGCCATCGAGGTCCAACATGCCCCGGGTGATCAGTTCTCCGGTATGCACACGGTCATGAAAGGAAAAGCTCAGGCTTTGCAGCTTGTCGTAGAACGCCAGGCGGAGATCATAGGCAAGCAGATGGCCAATGGCTTCACCATTGTAGTTGTGGATCAACGTGAACGCGCCACGCAATATCGACGCCCCAAGCAAGAGGAGCGCGGCCTGGATCAATGCCGCACGCGCGTCGGTCGCGCCAACTGAACCGTCCCGCAACAAGCCCAGCGCATTGTCGACCGCCGCACCCAGCAGCGGCGGTATCATCAATTGAAAGAATGCCGCCGCAACGGTCGCAGCAACAGCCAAAGCAACCCGTACGCGATACCGCAAGGCGAGGCGAATAATGCGCAGCAATACAGCCGTATCGGCGCTGTGCCGCTGATCCGCTGCGGTCGATCGTCCTAGATAGACGTCGAGATGCGAAGCGAGGCCGGCTGTATTCGGTCCCTCTTTCGCTGTTGCGTTACTCCGGGCCATCAACCCGTATCATCCTTATGGAGCTTCCTATCGGCCTACCCATCGCGCGACGATGCAACCAATTGGTCGAAGATGTCGTGCTTTGGAGCCAATCTCACACAAGATAAACGAAGCGGCCATCAACAACAAACATCCTGTCAGCCCGGAACGGAAAAAGCCGGCAGCCGCTGAAATCATCGCGAGTCAAACCGGCTCCGTGAGTACGGCTTCGATTTTTTGCGCCAGCTCGGCCTTGCGAAAAGGCTTTTGCAGAAGCTGATAATCGTTGCCGATTTGCCCCTGTTGCGTCATGGCATCCTGTGTATAACCCGACATGTAGAGCACCTTGATATCGTCCTGCCGCTTCACCGCCGCCTCGGCGATCGCCGGACCATTCATGCCGCCGGGCAACACGACATCGGTAAGCAGCAGGTCCACATGTTTCGCACGGCCCATTGCTGTCAGCGCCGAGCGGCCATCCTTCGCCGCCAGAACCTTGTAGCCCAAACTGTCCAGCATCGTTTCCGCAAGCAACCGCAGATCGGGATCGTCCTCTACCACCAGTACCGTCCCGCTTGAAGGGTTGGGTATTTCAACCGTTTCATCTTCGAGCTGGGCGGGCCGTCGAGAGCGAGGCAGGTAGAGCGTCACGGCAGTTCCCACCCCTTCCTCACTTTGCACGGTCACATGTCCGCCGGATTGCTTGGCAAAACCAAAAATCATCGAGAGGCCGAGGCCGGACCCTTCGCCAACGGCCTTCGTCGTGAAAAAAGGTTCAAAAACGTGCTCCACGACACTGGGCGCCATGCCCCGTCCCGTGTCGGTCACCGTCAACCGCACATAGGCGCCGGGTGTCACTTCCGCCTGCGTCGCCGCATAGTCGTCGTCGAGTCGCACATTCGCCGTTTCGATTGTCAGCGTCCCGCCGCTCGGCATCGCATCGCGCGCGTTGATTGCCAGATTGAGCAATGCGGTTTCCACTTGCGCCGGGTCGACATCGCAGGACCATAGCGTATCGTTCTGGATCGCTTCTAAGGTGATCGTCTCCCCCAGAGTCCGTCGCAACACCGCCAGCATGCCTGACACGTGTGCGTTCAGGTCGAGGACTTTCGGCGCGAGCGGTTGCGTGCGGGAGAAGGCGAGCAACCGCTTGTTCAACTCCGCGCCACCAACTGCAGCTTTCGTTGCCGTCTTCACATAGCCGCCTAAGTCTTTATCCTCCTCCAACGCCTCGCCGAGGAAGTCGAGATTGCCGATGATGACGCCAAGCAGATTGTTGAAGTCATGCGCCAGTCCACCGGTGAGCTGACCGACGGCTTCCATTTTTTGCGACTGCCGAAGCTGGTCTTCCAACGCCCGCCATTCGGCGATATTGGTCATCACACCGAGGATTTGGAAATCGCCGTCGCTTTCGATCTTCGCACCGGAAAACAGCAGCGGAATCGCCGTCCCGTCTTTGGCGTGATATTCGATCTCGTAGTTTCGAACGAACTTGTCCCGATCGAGCAATGCGACCAGCTTGTCACGCTGCCGCTTGTCCTTCCAAATGCCGAGCTCCAGGCTCGTTCTGCCGAGCATTTCATCCAGCCTATAACCGAGGGTCGACAATGCCGCCGCATTGACTTCCAGGAATTGGCCAGTCGCGTAGTCGCACACGATGATCATTGCCGGACTGGCATCGAAAATCTCCGCAAGCCGGCGTTCCGATCGCCGTTGCGCTTCTTCGGCCCTCTTTCGTTCGGTGATGTCGGTGTTGAAGCTGCCGATGGCCGCGATATTTCCATCATGATCGTAGATTGGAAATTTCTGCGTCAAGGTGACCCGCATCATACCATCGGGGAACGGCGTATTGAGTTCCACCTCCATCGCGCTGCCGAATTGTAGAATATCGCGATCCAGTTCCGAGACTTCGTCGGAGTGGTCCTGAGGGTAGAAGTCGAAGGCGGTCTTACCCTTGATCTCCTTGCCCTCTGGATTGAACCAATCATGCCAACGCCGGTTGGCCGTGACATATCGACCTTCGGTATCCTTAATCAAAATCGTCACGGGCGAGTTATCGAACAAGGCCCGGAAGCGCTCCTCGCTCTCCCGCAGCGCGATCTCCCGTTGCTTCAATCCCGTGATGTCAGTGCGGACGAGAACGGTATTGCCGTTCGATGTCTCATGTTCTTGCGCCAACAACCAGCGCCCATCGGACAATTGTTGTTCATTGAGTTCTTGATCCAGGATGGGCGGTCTTTGACGCCGAAGCTTCCATTTCTCAAGTTCCTGCCCCGCGTTTCGCACGTCGGCACTCTCAAAGATCGCCCGCGCAACGGTCTCCCGCTCGACACCAAGTTTCAGTGCGGCTTTGGCCGAGGGATAGAAGTCTACATATTTGTCATTGCTTAGAATGTATCTTTCGTCGGCATCATAAAGGATCACACTGTCGTCGAGCCCCTCGATCGCGTCGCGCAGCAAGTTTTCGGCGCGCTCGACACGCGCGCGTGCTTCCATGAATGCGGTGACATCGCTCGCCGTGCCGCGGTAACCTAGGAACACACCGTTCTCGTCCGATATCGGTTTACCGCTCACGCGCAGCCATTTCGGCTCAACCCCGAAGCCTTCCCGGCGATAAACGAAATCGCGGAAGGGCGAGTGCGCGCGCAAGGTTTGCAGATGATCATCCCAAGAATCCCGGTCGTAATCGGGACCAAGCAAATCTTCCCGCGTCTTGCCATAATGCCATTCAGGCGGTACGCCAACGACCTGTTCGACATTCGGCGACATATAGGTGAATCGAAGGGTCTCATCCATTTCCCAGAACCAGTCGGCTGACGATTCAGCGAAGTCGCGAAACCGCGCCTCGCTGCGCTCAAGCGCCAGTTCCGCCTGACGACGCTCGGTGACATCGACTGCGAAGGTACCGGCGCTTTCAATCGATCCGTCCGGTGACCTGATCGGAAACTTGGTCACGATATGGTGGAAATTTCTGCCATCCGGGTTTTGCACGCGAATTTCGACGTTCTTGACCATGCCGGTATTAAGTACCGTCTCCTCCGCCTCGGCGAGCGTATTCACAAGCGGCGCGTCATCGAGAACCTCTTCCGTGGTCTTGCCGATAATCTCCGCTGAGCTTCGGCCAAGCCAGACCTCTTGTGGCTTGTTGACCAGCAAAAACCGACCATCTCGGTCTTTGAGGTTCATGCTGATGGGCACATTGTCGAATACGGCGCGAAACAGCCGGTCACGATCATCGACCGCAACGATCAGCGTGCGAACACTCCAGCTCGCGACAGCAACTCCAACAGCGATAATGCCCGTGCTGAGCAACACTATTGTCTCATGGTGACTTGATATGAAACTTTCGAGGCCGCCCGCAGAAACGAACGAGGATTGCAACACAGGCACGATAAGCATGGCCAAGAGCGTCAGGAGATGCAGCAACCCGACCCCTGCCAGCGCGCCAAAAAAAAGACCGAAGCCGTAGCCTCGGACACTCGAGGTAAGGCGGTCACGGTTCAGGAAAAGCCGCGTCGCCGCATAGAGGATCGCTGCAACGATCAAAAAATGCAGGCCGGATGTCAGTAAATCCGAATCCCATATCATTTTGCGTAGTCCCCGCTCCCCGCGGCCGAGGCAAAACAGCCCCCATACTCTGTGAAGGTTCTAAGCCGATATGGTTAACCGAAACTAAAGGAAGCAGGCGATCCGGCCCACAAGACGGCGCGCTCTGTATCAGGCGGCCGCGCGCCTTGATCGCGGGAACCAAACGCGTACGGTCGTGCCCTCACCATCGCGGCTCCCTATATCCAGGTCCCCGCCATGGAGTTTGGCCAATGACCGTACGATCGCGAGTCCCAGGCCGGTTCCCTCCGGACGGATATGCGGATTGCCTTTCTTCGACGTAAGCGGGTTGTTGTTTCCCGTCTCGAAAGGCTGCGTCACTTTCGGCAGCTCTTCAGGCGGAATGCCAATGCCGGTATCCGACACAATGATGGCGAACGTGTCCTCTGTCGTCGTCGCACCAATCGAAACGCGCCCGCCTGGCGGCGTAAACTTGATCGCATTCGAGAGCAGATTCAGCAATATTTGCCGCACGGCCCGATGATCGGCATGGACCGTCATTTGCTCCGCCGACGGTTCCGCCGTCAATGTAACTTCCGCCTTTCGTGCCTGTTCGCGAACAAAACGGGTGCACTCGTCGAACAAATCGTTCACGTCGAGCTCAACCGGCGATAACGTCATCTCGCCTGCTTCAATCGTCGAAATATCGAGAATGTCGTTCACGAGATCCAGCAGATGCTGCGCGCTGGCATGGATATCGGACACATACTCACCGTATCGAATATTGCCGACCGGACCGAACACCTCTTGTTCCATGATATCGGCAAACCCGATGATGGCATTCAGCGGCGTACGGATTTCATGGCTCATGTTCGCCAGAAATTCCGACTTTGCGCGGTTGGCCAGCTCCGCCCGCGTTCTTTCCCGAAGCAGGCCTTCCTCGGCGCGTTTTTGCTCGGTAATGTCTTGATTGACACCGAAGAAAGAAACGAGCCGCCCCAATTCATCGAATTCGGGCCTTCCCTCGCCCCGCAGGACACGCTCTTCGCCGTCCGGGCGCACGATTCTGAACTCGCATGTATAGGCAATTTTGCGATCGCCAGCGTCTGCACGCAGCGCACTCATCCGCTCGCGGTCTTCTGGATGAACCGCAGTCGTAATCGCCGCATAACTCGCCACCATGCGGTCCGGGTCCCAGCCATAGATCTGATAGAAGGCCTCCGAGCACTCGAACCTGTGACGGTCGGGAAAGTAACGCCAATGACCAATCCCGCCGATCCGCTGTGCCTCTGAAAGTTGCTGTTCGCTTATGCGAAGCGCATTCTCGATCCGCATTCTTTCCGTAATGTCAGTGTAGGTTGTTACAAACCCACCGCCCGGTATTGGATTACGGCGGATATCGATTGTCGAACCGTCCGGTTTATGCCTTACGAAATGGCGTGCCTTGAACTGTTTGGCGGCATCCATGTATTTTCGGACATATTCCTCTACATCATCGGAGTTGAATTCGCGGCCCTTCGCAATCGCCCAGACGAATTTTTCAAGGGGTACACCAACCTGGTTTGGCTCGGGAGGCAACCCAAGAAGTTCAACAAAGCGATCATTGAACGCTGCTGAATTAAGGTTCGCATCAAACAGGCTGATGCCCTGATCCATATTATCGAGGACCGTGCGCAAAACTGCCGTTTGCTGCGTGAGACGGCGGTTAAGCCGCGCAACCGAATGATATCGCCACCCGAAGCTGGCGATCAGCCCAACAACCGCCAGTCCGCCGGTAACCCACGCCACGCGGGATACGGTCCAAAACGATGTGGCTTTCTTTTCCTGCAAAGCATGAACCGGCAGGTACGGGCCGATACCCCAACTCGGAATTTTCGGAATAGAATGCAATACGACAAGCTGGCGCCGTAGTGAGGGGTCATGGCGTTCGCCCTCTACCTCCTCCTCAAGCGCCCCTTCATCCGACGCCTGCACACTTGGCATCGCGCCGAATACGAGCATGCCAGCCAATGCAAGCCACAAGAAGCCACAACAGCGGCGAGGGCCGACCCTGCCGGTCATTTCGGTCTCCGAATTGCCCAATTTCCACCCGAACCGATTATCGGATAGCGGTATTAGGAGACCATTAACACTAAAATTGGATTAACCCGGCGCACCGATTCCCATTCTAAGGAACCTCGCCAAACCCTCGTGGCATGAGCCGTATATCGAGTTTCCGGATCCTCGCACTTCCACTCGCGGACGACGGGCCGCTTACCGCTGAAGCACCCGCGTCGCCGCTTCGAGCCACTCTTTTTCTTCATCGTTCATTCGAGGAGAAAGCTCGCTAAATACCCGCGCATGATAGACATCGATCCAGTCAATTTCGGCGCCGCTCAAAAGCGATAGATCCATCAGGCTGCGGTCGATCGGCGCAAATGTAAGGGTCTCGAACGCGAACATTTTACGCTCTGCACCTTCGAGGGCAGCACAGGGAACGACCGTCACGAGGTTCTCGATACGGATGCCATAGGCGTCGGTCTTGTAGTAACCGGGCTCATTGGAAACGATCATCCCTTCGCGCAAAGCCACCGTGCTCGGCGCTTTGGAGATTCGATGCGGGCCCTCATGAACGCTGAGATAGCTGCCCACACCGTGCCCCGTACCGTGATCGAAATCCAACCCGGCATCCCAGAGCGCATGCCGCGCCAGGATATCGAGTTGCGCGCCCGAGGTCCCTTCGGGAAAGCGGGCCGTCGCAATCGCAATATGTCCCTTGAGAACCCTGGTGAAGCGGTCCCGCATCTCCGCCGTTGGGGTACCAATGGCAATCGTTCGCGTCACATCGGTCGTGCCGTCCAAATACTGAGCGCCCGAGTCGACCAGATAGAGCTCGCCCGGTTCCATGCGCCGGTCGGTATCCTCGGATACTTTGTAATGCACAATCGCGCCGTTCGAACCCGATCCGGAAATCGTGTCGAAGCTCAGGTCGCGGATTAGCTCGCCCTCATTGCGGAACGCGGCGAGTTTATCGGCCGCCTCGATCTCCGTAACCGCACCGGATGGCGCTGTTTCCTCCAACCAGGCGAGAAAGCGCGAAACCGCCACACCGTCGCGCTTGTGCGCCGACTGGGCACCGGATATTTCGACCTCGTTTTTGCAGGCTTTCGGCAAGGCGCACGGGTCTTCCCCCGGCGCGATGTTCGCGCCACCGGCCTTCAGTCTATCGAACACCAAAGCCGCCGCGCTTGAGGGATCAGCGCGCACCGTGCGATCGGCAAGCGCCTCGAGCGCCTCGGGAAACGCATGTACGCTTTCGACGGAAACGCCATTACCAAGATGTTCACCCAACCCAGGTGACAGTTTCCGTGTATCGACGAACCAGTCGACCGCACCTGTCTTGTGAACGATGGCAAAAGAAAGCGGCATGGGAGCACGCGGCACATCGCCGCCGCGCACATTAAGCAGCCAGGCTATGGAATCGGGTGCGGTCAAGACGGCCGCGTCGCAACCATCCTTTTCGAGCCCAACGCCAATTTCCGCGCGCTTTTCCGCAGCCGGCTTCCCGGCATACTCCAGTGCATGCGGGACAATCGGCGAAATCGGCGCGGCGGGCTGTCCTTCCCAAATGGCATCGATCGGATTATCCGGCTGAGGAACCAGCGCACCGCCGACCTTCTCGGCGGCCTTGCGCAGCGTCGTGACAGCGTTCTCCGCATGCAGCCATGGATCGTAGCCAAGCTTGCCGCCGGAGGAGAGGTTGTCGGCGATCCATTGCGCAGGTGGTGTTTCAATCAGATGTTTCGGGTCGAAGGAACCGGTATCGACCTGTGTCCGCACCTGCAGCGTATAGCGGCCATCGACAAATATCGCCGCGCGATCCTTGAGCACGATCGCCATGCCGGCGGAACCGGAAAATCCCGTTAACCAGCGAAGCCGGTCGGCGCAGGGCGGGACATATTCGCCCTGATGTTCGTCGGTCCGCGGCACCACAAAACCGGCCAACCCGCGACGGTCGAGTTCTCTACGCAGCGCCGATAGCCGATCCGCAGACGGCGTGCCCTCGGCACTGTCCTCTTCAACGGAAATTTTCAACGCCAAAAGCTGATCGCGCAGCGGGGCCGGCGCGTCAGGCACGACCAAATCGATCCAGGCATCGGGTTGCGACCCCTCGGGCGCACCAGCGACACCGGCGACAAGCGATCGCACGGCATCGATGCCAAGCGTCGCACCCATCGCTTTCAAATGCCGGGCGAGCGCCTCATCCCCTTCATAGGAAGATGTTCCAATTGCCATGCAATGCCTCCGCTTAATCCGTTGCCTACAGATAAGCTCTTAACACAACAACAGAACTGGAACAGCGGTTTTGCAGTAACGAGCGGCCATGAGCCAAAAAACGTCCATGCGTCAGACACATTGCTGCACCGCAATAATCGCAGCGGTTGTTTACGTTTTGCAAACACATATACCGTAGAAGCAGCGGGCCGTTGGCTTGCAACAGTTTGTTAATAATAAAGAAAAAGGAGCGATCTTATGACCGCTATTTCCGCACCGAGCGGCGCAAAACGCGCCCCGACCGGGTTTTTACACACAATTGGACATGCGATCGCCGAAGTGTTTCACCATTACCGGCAGCGCCAAACTCTGCATGAATTGTCGGCTCTCGACGATCATCTCCTCGAAGATATTGGACTCCGCCGTACGGAACTGTCCGCAGCGTCGATGTCCGATGAGGCAAAAATCGAGCGCGATCTGCATCTGCCACGTCATCTGGCTGGCTGACGTCTTCGATCCGCGCACAAAGGGCCACAATTAACCATAGGGAAGCCGGTTCGCTGCAGCGAGCCGGCTTTTCTGTGCAATCGTATTCATACCAAGGAGCGCTGATAGTAACTCATTGAGATCGCGTATGCGGTCCATCGGGTAGGAGGGGCGGCGCCGGCGATGCGGGGCATCGTCAAGCCGTTCCAACGCCCTCCGACGGACCGCATACGCGACCGGAACGGCAGCTTAGCGCGGCTTTCGGACAGCGTCGCGCCCAGCTTCCGATGCCCCCGCATCGCCACGCCGCACGCTTCTTGCCGAAAACCGCGCTAAGCTGTCTCTATGGGTTACTATCAGCGCTCCTTGGTATTACGCGCCATAACAAGCGTATGCCAGCCGTCGACGGCAAACCGACGAACAAGGGCCAGCCCTTGACGCCGGTAGGCATTCCGTACGCCATTCTCCTGGTCCGCCAGTAACCCGGATAGGATCGTCACACCGCCGGGCATGAGGCAATGGCTTAAGGGTCGCGACATCGCCACAAGCGGCCTGGCAAGAATGTTTGCCGTAATCAAATCATAGGGTGCGGAGCGGAGAATTGTCCGGTCCGATAATCCGTCGCCGCGCCGCATGATGGTATAGGCAGCGAGACCGTTCCCGAACGCGTTCTCTCGCGCCACCGCAACCGCCTGCGGATCGATATCGGAGGCGACGACTTTACATCGCCATGTTGCCGCCACAGCAAGCGCCAAAATTCCCGATCCGCAACCAAGATCGAGCGGGCATGCGAAACGGCGACGGCGCGCAAGCCAGTCCAAGGCCAGCAAGCAGCTTTTGGTCGTCGCATGTTCCCCCGTGCCGAACGCGGCCCCGGCATCGAGCGTGAGCGCGATAGCGCCATGCGGTGCCGGTCCTTCGTGATGCGACGGTCGAATAAAATAACGGCCGGCGTGCAGAGGTTGAAACGAGCGTTGGTTCTCCGTGACCCAGTCGACGATGGGCAATGGCACGCAAGTGAATTCCGGTTCCGGAATACCCGCCCGTGCCGCGGCAATCGCCATGGCAGCCGCCGACTCGGCATGGGCCGGCATGTCCGACGCGTATCCTTCGATCCGCCACAATTGACTTTGCGGGATTTCGAACGACACGACGGCTTCGCACAATGACCCTACGGCTTCCGCGAACGGATCGACCGCCGACGCAGGAACAATCACCTCGAGTTTCCAACCCATGGGCCGTATAGAAGGCTAGGGCTTCGAGACGAAGGCGGCGATGACCCGCTTTTCGCCCGCTTTGTCGAAATCGATCGTCAGCTTGTCGCCATCGACGGTGCGTACCCGGCCCATGCCGAATTTCTGGTGAAAACAGCGGTCGCCCGGCGCGAAGGCCGCTTTTGAGTCGGATAGAGGTTCAGCCGTCGCTTCGATAAACTTCACGCCCGGTCCGCGCTCCTGATATCGGCGCCATCCAGGTCCACCGTCCGACCGCCGTGAAGCGCCGTCGAACGCGAATGCGGACCGCCCTTCCGAAAGGCCGCCCGAGCCGCCACCAAACACCCCCGGATCGGTCGTCACCTCGATACTGTCCTCCGGCAACTCGCCAATGAAGCGGGAGGGTATCGCACTGACCCATTGATTGTAGATTCGCCGGCTGGCGGCGTGCGAGATCGTCACATGCCGGCGCGCCCGCGTGATCCCGACATAGGCCAGCCGCCGCTCCTCTTCCAGTCCCGCCATCCCGCTCTGATCGATCGCCCGCTGATGCGGAAAGAGTTCTTCCTCCCATCCCGGCAGGAATACCGTGTCGAATTCAAGGCCCTTAGCGCTATGCAGGGTCATCAGATTGACCATGTCCTGACCGGCCGCTTCCGTGTTCTCCATGACGAGGCTGACATGTTCGAGGAACCCGCCGAGGCTCTCGAACTCCGCCATCGCCGGAATCAGTTCCTTGAGGTTCTCCAGCTTGCCGGGCGCTTCCGGCTTCTTGCTCAACATCCACATTTCGGTATAGCCGGACTCATCGAGCACCGTCTCCGCCAACTCCGTATGCGGCAAACCGTCCGCCATCTGCTGCCAGCGTTGAAAGTCCGCCAGTATGTCGCCTAACTTGCGCTTCGCCTGCGGTCGCAACTCATCGGTCTCGACGATCCGCAGCCCGGCAACGAACAGCGAACATCCTTCGATTCTTGCCAGGCCATGCAACGCCTGCAGCGTCGTCTTGCCGACGCCGCGCGCCGGCTTGTTGATGATGCGCTCGAACGCAAGGTCGTCTTCCGGCTGATTAATGAGGCGGAAATAGGCCAGCGCGTCGCGAATTTCTTCGCGCTCGTAGAACCGCGGGCCGCCGATAACCCGGTACGGCACGCCCAGCGTTATGAAGCGCTCTTCGAACTCCCGGGTCTGAAAACCGGCCCGAACAAGTATCGCGATTTCGTCGAGCGTGTGCTTCTTGCGATGCAGCGCTTCGATTTCCTCGCCGACGAAACGGGCTTCCTCCTCGCCATCCCACACGCCGCGCACGATGACGCGGTCGCCCTCGTTGGTGTCGGTCCACAAGGTTTTGCCGAAGCGACCCTCATTATGTGCGATAAGCCCCGAAGCCGCCGCAAGGATATGCGGTGTCGAACGGTAATTGCGTTCAAGCCGAATAACCTTCGCGCCCGGAAAGTCCTTCTCGAAGCGCAGAATGTTGCCGACTTCTGCGCCGCGCCAACCATAGATCGACTGGTCGTCGTCGCCAACGCAGCAGATATTGCGATGATGCTGCGCCAGCAACCGCAGCCAGAGATACTGTGCAACGTTGGCGTCCTGATACTCGTCGACCAGGATATAGCGGAACAGGTGCTGGAAATTGGCGAGCACGTCGGCGTTTTCCGTAAACAAGGTCAGGCAATGCAGCAACAAATCGCCAAAATCGGCGGCGTTCAGCGCCTTCAGGCGCTCCTGATACTGTGCGTACAATGCTTTGGCTCGCCCGTTGGCGAACTCACCGGCATCGTCCGCAGTCACCTTGTCCGGCGTCAGTCCGCGATCTTTCCAGCGTTGAATGATTCCGGATAGCACCCGCGCCGGCCAGCGCTTCTCGTCAATATGTTCCGCCTCGAGAAGCTGTTTCAACAAGCGGACCTGATCGTCCGTATCGAGGATGGTGAAGTTCGATTTCAAACCGATCAGTTCGGCATGGCGCCGCAGGATACGGACACCGAGCGAATGAAACGTGCCGAGCCACAGACCCTCGGTCGCCGGCCCGACGAAATTCGCCACCCGGTCGCGCATTTCGTGCGCCGCGCGGTTGGTGAAGGTCACGGATAGAATCTGATATGGCTTCGCCCGGCCGGTATAGAGCAGCTGTGCCAGCCGTGTCGTCAGAACCCGCGTCTTCCCGGTTCCCGCACCAGCCAACACCAGCACCGGCCCATCCAACGCATCCACCGCCTCGCGCTGCGCCTCGTTCAACGCGTCCATCCACGGCGCCGGCTGTGCAACAGACGGTGGCGGTGGTTCGTAGTCCAGCGGATCGCTGGCGAAAGGATCGGTCATGGCTTGATCATCGCATCGGGGCGGTGTTCCTGAATATAGGGGAGACCGGGCGAACAGGAAATGATTACCCTGCGCCTGTCTGCGCGGGAGCAATGCCTATCGTTGGGGATAGGCATTGGAATGTGATAGACTTTCTATCGGGGGAAGATGAGCCACATTCGAATGGATGGTGCATGGATATGCGCTCGATACGAAATCGCGTTTCCCACAATGCTGCCGCCTTCGCGGTAACCTGCTTCGCCTTTTGGCTTCTTTCCAGCCACGCAAACGCTCAAAGAACCGTCGACGACATTCTGAGCGCCGTTGTCCGGGTGCAGACGGAAATCAATCCGTCCGCACGGACCGCGGGGACGCTTGGAGCGGAACGGGATGGCCACGGCGTCGTCATCGATTCGAGCGGGCTCGTCTTGACGATCGGTTATCTGATCCTGGAGTCGTCGTCCGTTCTGGTCACCGGGCCGGACGGCGTCGCCCTACCCGCAAGCGTCGTTGCCTACGATAGCGAGACGGGTTTCGGCCTGGTCCGGACTCAGCAGCCGGTCCCCGTGCGCCCGATGCGCCTTGGCGATTCGGCGCAACTGAATGAAGGGGCCGGTGTCATCGTGGCCGGGTTCGGCGGCAGAGGGAATACGATCCGGGCGACGGTCGTCGCACGGCGCGAATTCGCCGGCTATTGGGAATATCTCCTGCCGAACGCCATCTTCACCCAGCCCCCCTTTCGGGTGTTCGGCGGCGCGGCGCTGATCAATCAGGACGGCCGGCTCGTGGGAATCGGCTCCTTGGTTGTCGGTGATGCCAAGCAGGGAAACGCCTTGAGTCCGGGCAATATGTTCATCCCGATCAATGCGCTGAAACCGATACTGGGCGCCTTGATCGAAGGCGGTCGGTCGGAACGGCCGGCGCGGCCCTGGATCGGCGTCTATACCGAGGAAATTCGCCAGCGCGTCTTTGTCACGCGGCTGGCGTCCGACGGACCGGGCGTCGCGGCGGGGGTCGAGACCGGCGATATCATCGTTTCGATCGGCGGCAAACCGGTGACCGGCATGACCGACTTCTATCGGAAACTTTGGGCGCTTGGGGCGCCGGGCGTCGAAGTCCCGCTAACCGTACTACGGCAGACCGGGGGCCTCGAAACGCTAACCCTGCGCTCGCGCGACCGCTACGATTGGTACCGCTTCGGAACGGGAAACTGACCGAAGCGCATCACTCCGCCCCGTACTCGTCTCGTTCGAACTCCGCGACCGGCAGCGACAGGATACGCGCGACATGCGTATCCGCGTCCGCGCGCACAAGATCGCGGCATAGCGCGCGCACCAGCCTCGGGACACCATGGCGTATGCTGGTCGTTTCCGACGACCCGCGGCCATTGCTCACCGAGCCGGCCCAATTGTAAAGATGAATGTCGGCAAGGTGAGGCGCCGCTCCTGGTACTCTTTCGATCAACTGGAACTCGCTGCCAAGATAGGGAAACGCTCCGGCGGCTTCGCTTTCCATACCGGCGGGCGGCGCGTAGCGATCCCGCCACAGCGCAATCTGATCGGCGAAACCGGCGAGTTCCGGACGCGCGGCGGGATTCATTTCGAACCCCGCACCGATGATCGCGAAATCCGCCGTGTGGCGTCCCATTTCCGTTTCGATATGGATTTCATCACCTGAAAACGTCACAGCCTTCCAGGCTGCATTCAGATGTATTGAAAAATTTTCGTACCGCGTGGACCGCTGTAGCGTTTCGCGAATGATCGACACCGAGCGTTTCATCAGTTCGGCCATGATCCTCCATTTGTCGGCATCATCCAGGTCGACATAATGGTGCAGCACGCCCGGATAGTTGATCTGCTTGAAGCGGTTGTATCGGTAGAGCTCGGCGCTGCGACAGAACAGGTCGACCTTCCCGGCGCCGGCTTCCAGGGCCGCCCCCGCATAGTCGAACGCCGACGACGCCGCGCCCAGCACGGCGACACGCTTGCCCGCCAGCGCCTCAAAATCGACCGGTTCAGCGCAATGCGCATAGCGGTCCGGCGGCAGCCCCTCGCGGATCATGTCGGGAATAAACGCACGCCCAAAGCCGTCCATTCCGGTCGCGAGAACCAGCTTGCGCGCCGTCAAGGTGCCGGGCGTGCCGGACCGGTCGAGATGCAATCGAAACCCTCCGTCGCAGGGCTCTACCCGCGTCACCCGGACATCGTTTTCAATCGGCAGATCAACTTGGTCGCGGTACCACAGCAGGTAGTCCATCCAAGCACCGGTGGGGATTTTGTATATCGCATGATAGGCAGCGTCACCGTAGGCGGCTTCGTACCAGGCGCGGAATGTCAGGTCCGCGATCCCGAGTTCCGGCCCCGGAATATCTTTCGGCGAACGCAATGTTTCCATCCGCGCATATGTCCGCCACGGCCCTTCCTGACCTTTGGGTGCGGCGTCCAACAGTTCGATGTTGGTGACCCCGTCCCGCTTCAGCGCAAAGCCGATCGCGAGGCCCGCCTGTCCCGCACCGACGATCACCACGTCGCGGTCGATCCCATCGCGCGGCGGCACCCAATTGGCCGGCCTGTCGCCGAGATAATCCAGCGCCTGCGAGACGCGGGCTTCCAACGCCGCGAGTCGTTCCGGGGCGTCCGGCAATAGCTGATCGGACATGATGTGAGTTCCGCTCGTTCCTATAGACGCGGCGGTTGGTAGGAACCGTCGCTATCCGGCCAATAGCATCTCGACGACCCAGCGGTCCACGGCATTCACGCCCCATTCGCGACGGGCGAGCCGCCCGGACCGTGCGAGCGGCGAAGTCAGGCCCGCCTGTTGCTGCTCGCAGATGCGGTTGTCTTCGTCGTGGCTCATGTCCCAGCGCCGGTAGTAGCGCTCGACGACCGCGTCGAAATCGTCGCGCGCCACGGTTTCTTTCGGGAATCCGGACCCGACGACGAGCTCGATCCGGTCCGGGCCGCGCGGCCGGATTTCCATCCACCAGAAGCAGTCCGTTGTCGCCACGAGGTAGATGTTGGGATACAGGCCGATGAAGTGGCTGCCCTTGCGCTCGACCTCCGTCAGCGACGCGATCGGCGGGAACGGCGTGGTCTCGTCCTTCAGGATCCCTGCGGTCTGCGCGACCCCGATCAGCGAGCCCGACCACGCGCCTTCCGACTCCAGCGGCGCCGCGATCTGATCGCCGAGCGATTCCCGGTGCACGGTCGGGATGTGATAGGATTCGCGCTGGTTTTCGAGATAGATTTTCCAGTTGCAGGCGACGTCCCAGACCTTGCGGCGGGTGGTGACCTGATTGGAGAAATCGTAGGCCGCGAGGTGGTCGGGGAGGGTGCCGAGAAAGGCCGGTAAACTACCGGTATCGGGCGAGAAGGCGACGAACAGAAAATCGGCCCAGCTGTCCAGCCGAATCTCTATCAACCCATTGTTTTCTTTATCGAAACCAATCGTCTGTTCCATCCCGGCGGCGCTGACCAGCCTGCCGTCCAAATCGAAGGCCCAACTGTGATAGGGGCAGACGATGGCGCGGCAATTGCCCTCGCCGGTGAGCAGCTGCGTGCCGCGGTGGCGGCAGCTGTTGGCGAAGGCGCGGACCGCGCCGTCCATGCCGCGCAACACGATCACCGGAATGCCCGCCACGTCGGTCGCCAGATAATCGCCCGGGTTCGCCACCAGATCGGCGCGGCCGACGAGGTTCCAGCTCTTCATGAAAATCCGCTCGATTTCGAGCCGATGGAACGCCGCGTCCGTATAGCACCAGGGCGGCAGGTTCTCCGCTTCGAGCGGCGGCTTCAGCACGTTGGCGAAGTGTACGGGATCGAGCATCTGGTCGGCTGTAAGCATGTCTCAATCGCCTATCGTAATGTGTGCCTCGGTCGGCACACCGTCGGTCCCGTTGATCGGCAGCAGATCCATCGGGCAGGCCGAGAAGACGGCGATGCAGTCGAGTTCCGCGCGCAGGCTGATCGCATCGCCGGGCTTGCTGACCGGCGGCCGCCAGTCGAGCCGCCCTTCCTCGAGGATCGCAATGTTCATGAACAAGTTGAGCGGGCACGGCGTCTCCGGCGCCACAACGTCGAGCGTTGCCAGCGCCGCATGCAAATTCTCCGTACAGTTCTCGTGATACCCCACATGACCGAGCTGCTCGTAGCGGAACGGGTCGCACGCCGCGATCAGCGTATCGTGCACGCCGCCGCTGGTGTCCGCCGTAATCGTCAGGATCGGCCGCCGCCGGTTGGTCACGAAGGCATCGCCGACGTCGGGAATCGCCTTGCGGAAGGACGCGCGGCTGTGCTCCATCGACATGAACTCGCCCAGGTCCGTGGCGGCAAACGCCCAGGTATCGACGACCTGCTGGCCATGGGTGTTGATCACCTGCACGGTCTGGCCGCGCCGCACGCGCACGGCGAGACTGCCGCGCGCCGGGATCGTCTGCCGTTCCGCCTCCGCCATGACCGTTCCCTCCCGCTTTGCGTCAGGCCGCCGCCTCGTCCGCTACCGCTTCGCCCGTAAACACGTCGGTGACGACACGCGTGGCGTGCATCAGACGGACGTGATTGACGTCGTCATAGGGCTGCGCGAAATGCATCGTCGCCCGGTTGTCCCAGAACATCAGGTCGCCGACCCGCCAGCGATGCCGGTAGATCAAATCGTCCCGTGTCGCGTAGGCGTTGAGTTCGTCCAGCAGTGTCTGGCTCTCTTCGACGGACATGCCGACGAACTGCTTGATGATCTGCTCGCTGACATAAAGCACCTTGCGCCCCGTCGCGGGATGCACGCGCACCACCGGATGCACCCGGTCCGGCACCCGCGCCAACTGTTCGGCGGTCAGCGGCGGCCGGTCCGGGTATTTGTTGGCGTAGACGTATTTGTAGCTGTGCACCGCTTCGAGATTTTCGATGCGGGCCTTCAGATCGTCCGGCAGCCGGTCATAGGCCGTGGTCAGGCTGGTGAACAGCGTGTCGCCGCCCTCCGGCGGTATCTCGCGCGCATAGAGCTGCGAGCCCAGGCTCGCGCGCGGCATGTAGGTATTGTCGATATGCCAGTGCCAGCCCGTCTTGTGCGCGCCGACCGGCTTGCCGTCCTCGTTCTTGTTGGTGAGGACGAACACCTCCGGATGCGCCGGCAGGGTGAATTGGGTCAGCAAATGGTGCTCCAGCACGCCCCACCGTTCGCCGAACGCGACCTGCTGCGCCGGGGTGAGGATCTGGCCGCGGAACAGCAGCAGCGAGCGGGTGTCGAACGCGGTGGCGATCTCAGCGAATTGGTCGTCGGAGATCGGCGCGGCGAGGTCGACCCCCTGCACCTCAAGGCCGAAATGATCGGTCAGATTCCGCGTTTTCAAACTCGCCTCCCCGTCGGTTGGCCGCCAGAGGCGAGGCCTCCAGCATCGAATTTGGTAGCACAGGGGCAGGCGAACGCCAAATGGCGGGCGCCAGCCGCGCGCCCGATCCTGCGCCATCGCGAAGCAGGGTTGTTGTTTAATCACCCGTGAAATTGTATAAAACGCCTATCAGCAAGATCTGCGCCCGCCCGGAAAACGCCGCGGCGGGCTTTTTCGTGCGCATGCCGAAGCGCCGCCGTTGCCTGTGCGTACGGCCAATATCCTACCCCTCATTCGTCATCCTTGGCTTGACCGAGGATCCATGTCGATGCCAAACGCGGCGTTGTCCCGGTTCCCGGATCGACGGCGCGAGCCCCCAATAATTCTCCCCCTCACCCTCCTGCCCTCTCCCTAAGGAGCCCTCCGCGAAATGGAGTGACGCCGGCGTTTCCACCCCCACCTTAATCCTCCCCCCTCAAGGGGGAGGAGAGTAACTTTTGACCTGCCTTAGTTATCCCTTCCCCCTCGAGGGGGGAAGGCTAGGAAGGGGGTGGAAACGCTAGCAACACAATTTCGCGGAGGGCTCCTTAGGGAGAGGGCCGGGGTGAGGGAAACCGTATCAACCAAACGTTCCAACCTTCAAAGGAGCCCCACCCATGCCCCGACTGCCCGGCGTGCGAGACGTCACGCGCGTATCCACCAACGGCCTGCGCCTGCCGGCCCTGAACGCCCCCGCTCCCGACCCCACGGGGGCGGCGCTGCAGGAGGTCGGGCGGTCGCTGGGCGACTTCGGCGAGGCGCTCGACGATTTCGCCCGCAAGCGCAAACGGCTCAAGGAGGCGGACGAAAGACTCAAGGCGCAGAAATTCGATGCCG